>Ga0233450_10000720_pt1 | contig 37460 bp, 37 predicted proteins | sample 011ome_30_FD_189956 | JGI IMG/M metagenome (GOLD analysis project Ga0233450, IMG submission 189956) | Coastal salt marsh microbial communities from the Groves Creek Marsh, Skidaway Island, Georgia - 011501CT (spades assembly) | ecosystem: Environmental > Aquatic > Marine > Intertidal zone >... | reverse complement strand
GTTCTTGATTTACTCAGTTTTTTACCAACTTCTTGTAAAACAAGCTGTTGATCATTGAGTTGAGTAGATAACTTTTGTATTTCTTCATCAAAATTTGAGGCTAACATCAAGTTAGCTTCTATGCTCTCTCTCTTTTTTATCAACTCTTGAACGGAATCTGTTCGATGTTTTTGATAACTCGCTTGGAGTAAATTTAAAGTCTCTGAGAGCACTTCTATCCTGTCAGAATCAAACACTATCTCCTCGTTGGTTTCTTCTATTTCCGATTTTATATCTTCGAGCTCAATCAAGGTAGAATGAATTCGTTCAAAAATTTCTTTTGTTTTTTTACTCGATTCGGAAACCGAAGACAAAGAATGACTTACTTCTTGCAGTTGACTTATGATTCCCATTTCATTGTCCAGGAGTTCAAAAGCTTTGTTGAAACTCACTTTGATATATTCAGCATTGTTCAGCAAATCTAGTTCCTCTTGCATTTCTTCTTCGTGAATTTCCTCAAGATTAATCGCGGCCAATTCATCGAACTGAAACTGGTAATAATCCAAATCTGCCTTCAATTTCGATTCTTGCTCTTGGAGTTCTTCCAAGGCAGTTTTTAACTTCTTGTACTTTCCAAATTCTTCGAGAAATGCTGTTCTCAAAGATTCATTTTTCGCGTTGGCATCTACAATACCCAACTGATATTCACTTGTATTAAGTAATAATGTTTGATGTTGCGAATGGACATCAATCAGTTTTTCGCTTAATTGCTTCAAAATAGACAAAGAAACTGGCGTATCATTAACAAAAGCCCTTGACTTACCCGATGGTAAAACCTCTCTTCTCAAAATAGTCTCAGATTCATAATCCAACTCGTGAAGAACAAAAAAATGCTGTAGGTTTAGTTCACTTATTTCAAACCAAGATTCAATCACACATTTTTCTGAATCTTGGTTCAAAACCGAACCTTCCACTCTATCACCCAAGGTAAGACCTAGCGCACCCAAAATAATAGACTTTCCGGCACCAGTTTCTCCAGTAATGGCGGAAAAACCAGAATGAAGGTTGATCTCGAGCTCATTGATGAGCGCATAATTCTTTATTTTTATCTTTGAAAGCACAAACAAAAGTACAAATTAGAATGTGAACTTTTTCAATAGTTATCTGAAACTTTTATTTCGATAATATCCACTCTGTTTTGTGTTTTTTGATAACTTTGTTCAGCTATGAATCATCAAGAAATATTATCCGATTTAAAACAAAAGAAACTTCAGCCTATCTACTTTTTGGAGGGGGAAGAAACGTATTTTATTGATAAAATATCGGATTTTATTGAAGACCATTTGCTCGAGGATCACGAGAAAGATTTTAATCAAACTATCTTTTATGGAAAAGATTCAGATCCTAACCAGATTATAGAAACTTGTAAGCGCTTTCCTATGATGAGTGACAAACAAGTGGTAATTGTAAAAGAAGCTCAGCACTTGATAAAGGTGTTGGATCAATTTGAAAACTATTTCAAACATCCGCAGCCTTCTACAATACTTGTCTTTTGTTATAAATATAAAACCTTGGACAAAAGAAAAGCTATTACAAAAGTAATAGCAAAAAACTCTATCTATTTTACTGCTTCCAAAATAAAAGATTACCAATTATCGGCTTGGATTGAAAATCAAGTAAAAAGTCATCAGTTGCGAATAGAAGGTCGAAATGCTTCTTTACTTGCAGAATATTTGGGTAATGACTTAAGCAAAATTGAAAATGAACTGGCCAAACTGGCGATGATACTAAAATCTGGTGGGGAAATATCCTCTCATGCCATTGAAGAACATATCGGAATAAGCAAGGATTTTAATGTATTTGAACTTCAACATGCCATTTCTTCAAAAAATCACGAAGCTGCTTATAAAATTGCTCATTATTTCGGAAAAAACGAAAAAGCTCATCCTTTTGTTCTTACTCTAGGATTTTTGTTCTCCTACTTTTCTAAGGTAAGCGTGGTGGCTTTTTCAAAAAACAAAGGAAACGACAATGCCCTTGCCAAAGAAGCAGGTATTTCACCCTACTTTCTAAAAGATTATAAATTGGCTGCGAGACATTATTCTCCAACCAAATTGGTGAAAATTGTGAAATACATGAAAGAATATGACCTAAAATCAAAAGGTGTAAACAATACTTCAGCTAGTCACAACGATTTGTTGAAAGAACTCTTATTCAAAATATTGAATTAAACTATCTAACTATGAAAACAATCAATCAAACTTTGGGAATTTTGGCTTTCCTCGTCTTACTTGGATGCTCTGTACTCAAATCGAAGGAAGTAAAACAAGCAGAAAACAAAATGAACTTCACTTTCTCTAAATTGAATAAAGATGGATTAACGAAAGACCGAAAAACCTCCCTGGCCTTTGAATTTTGCATTCCCAATGAACCCGAATTTTTAGACAAAGTAAAATCCATTGATGAATCATTAGCCATATACATGTCCTCTACTGGCAGAATTGGTTGTGAAGAAAATCAAATCCTGTGCATTGGAGAAACAAAAGGAATGGACTATAAAAATGTTCTTATTTCATTAACTAAATTACCGTATGTCAAAAGTATCAATGAAAGTTTTTTTGAGTAGTTTTTTGGCGCTCATCTTAACAACCAATTGTGCAACTCGAACAAAATCAAAAGAGAGCTCTTTTCAATTGGTAGGCGAAATTACTATACAAGAATTGCAAAACAGCCAGCACAAAGAATGGTTCAACAAGGAACTAAGCACCTACATTGTAGATACTGAAACATTGGATGATTTCTTTAATAATCCCGAAAGACTCGAACAATTATCGGTAACGATATTTATGGGCACATGGTGTAGCGACAGTCAAAGAGAAGTTCCTAGATTTTATAATATACTGCGGTATCTGAATATTACCAATTACACAATAATTGGAATGGACTTGAATAAAAAGTCACCACAAAAATCAGAAAAAGGTAAGAAGATAAACTATGTGCCAACCTTTATTATATATCTTAATGGAAAAGAGATAAATCGTATCGTGGAATCACCCGTTCAATCTCTCGAAAAAGATTTAATTTCTATTGTTCAAGCCAAAAATTACACACCCAACTACGACTAATCTTTTTTTTTCCATATATTCACATAGATTATGGAAGCAATAAAACAATTATTTAATTTTAATGAACTCAATTCCTTGAGCGTTGAAAAGGGAAGGATTCTAATCTCAGATCCTTTTCTGAATGATAATTATTTTTCCAATTCTGTAATTCTACTGTGCGAATTAAATGAGAAAGGTGCATTTGGTTTGGTTCTGAATAATTATATAGACGAAAATTTGTCTGATTTTATGAATGACTTTCAAGGAACAAGATCCGAAAAATTTAAGATTAGTCTTGGTGGGCCATTAGATACCGATAGCATTTATTACATTCACAACAGACCTGACCTTATTAGAGGTAGCATCCGCATCATTGATGACATCTATTTGGGAAATGGAAAAAAGTTTGGAGACCTTTCCTCTCTCATCGAGGAAGGAAAAATAAAAACAAACGAACTCAAGTTTTTTTTGGGTTACTCAGGATGGACTTCAGGTCAGCTCCAAGAAGAATTGAATAGAAACTCATGGTTTGTTGGAAATTTATCAGCCAAAACAATCATGAACTATCAGCAAGAAGATATATGGAAAAAAACACTCGAACAGATGAGTGAAAAACACAGAGTTATTTCCAACTTCCCTCAAAATCCGCTACTGAACTAACTTTGAATTACTGCCCGAGTATCTTCATTCAAAAATTTCACCAATTGGTCTGCCATTTTGTGAAAGAATCGTTTGGTTTTGTAACTTCTTACCCACTTTATTCCTTGGATGGCATTGGTTAATATAATTTCGTCACAAAACAATAAATGACCAGCTGTAATTGGACTTTCGTATACCTTTATATTATTGGCTAAAGCCAAATTAATCACTTTCATTCTCATTGTACCTCCTACACATCCAGAAGAAAGCGGAGGAGTATAAAGGATTCCATTGCTTACAATAAAAAAATTTGAATTAGTACTTTCGATGATATTCATCTTTTCGTTGATGAGCAGGTGATCTCCCAATCCTTTTTCTTTGGCTGCATGAATCGCAGAAACATAAAAGAAGGCATTTGTAGTTTTGAAGGAAGCGTATTTATTCAGAGGTTTTGTAATTTCATCGAACACATCAATATCAATTCCATCTGTACTCAATTCAAACTCATTGGAAGAAAATGATTCTGCCTCTATGATAAATCCAGGTTCATTTGTTTCTGAATAATAGGAAGCAACCTCTCCTTTTCTATAAATAGTTAGTTTCACCCTTCCGCCTTTGTGTATACCATTGTGCTGAATCAAACTTTTTATTTGATTCTCAAAATATTCAATCGTAAAATATTCGGGGATTTCAATATTAAACATCCTCATTCCCTCGATCAATCTAGTAAAATGAGCCTCGAAATTGTATACTTCACCATTGACAACTCTAATGCTTTCAAACAATCCATCTCCATAACGAAACGATCTATTATTAATAGATAATATTGGTTGGTTTGATGGATAGAATTCTCCGTTGTATATTAAATCTGCACTCAAAATTAGGGTTCGGTTTAAATTATTTGTTGAATTTGTTGAATAAAGTTAGCAATAACAAATTTAGGACTAAGAATTATTGTGAAAAGAACTCCAAACAAAGCTCCCAAAAGGTGGGCATCATGCGCCACGTTGGTCCCTCCTCTCTTATTCATGTACATTTCGTATATCACATAAAGCACTCCAAATACGATTGCCGGCATTGGAATTGCCGCGTAAATGTAGATAGTATTAATGGGGTCGAGTATTATGGAGGAAAATAGAACTGCCGAAACAGCCCCAGATGCACCTAAAGAATTATACACAGGATTATCCCTATTCTTTCTTAATGCAGGAAGTGAGGCAAATAAAATTCCGCCCACATACAAAAGAAGAAAATACAATATTCCGATACCGCCCTCAAACTTAAGTAAAAAAAACTTTTCGACATATTGACCAAAAAAGTACAATACAAACATATTGACTCCCAAATGAAGGAGATCGGCATGAATGAAAGCATGAGAAAACAACCTATACCATTCGTTGTGGTAATAAACCTTTGCAGGATTAAAAAGCATTTTATGTTTTAATTCTAATTTTTCTGAAACATATAGGGATACGACAACAGTAATTAATAGGATACAAAGAGTAATTGAAAAACTCATTTTGGGTTTGTTTTTGGTAGGTCCTAATTTAACGAAATGAGATACTACCCACAAATAATATAGAATAAATTGCAAACACCACTCTAAGCAACGTATAATGAGGTATTTGGAGAAAAATAGGGTCGAAAGTACAAAATATTTAAAATTCCAATCGTATTTATGAACATTTAATCACTTTTATCAACATAAACCCTTGTATCACTTGGTTTATAAAGGAAATCGTATATATTTGTTACTATTAACGCGAGTTAATGTTTTTTATTAATCATTTAAAAAGAAAAAAATGAACAAAACAGATTTAATCGATGCAATTGCATCAAATTCAGGACTAAGCAAAGCTGATTCAAAAAGAGCTTTGGAAGGATTTATGGACGCTACTGCTGGAACTTTGAAAAAAGGTGACAAAGTATCTCTAGTAGGATGGGGTACTTTCTCAGTATCTAACAGAGCTGCAAGAACTGGTAGAAACCCACAAACCGGGAAAGAAATCAAAATTGCTGCTAAAAATGTAGTAAAGTTCAAAGCTGGTTCTGAATTAGCTAAGACTGTAAACTAAGGAAAACCGTTAGTTGAATAAAAAAGCCTGTTGGATGATCCAACAGGCTTTTTTTATGGGTTAAGATTTTAATTCAATTCCATTTTACAAAACATTAAGAAACTTAAAACTCAAAATCGAGGTGTAATTTGTCTTTTAAATAAAGTAGCTCTGGTTTTGTTTCGGCTAATTTCAAAAATTTCTCTTTGTCTGTATACAAAAACACTTCGGCCTTTTCATTTTTTACCAGTTTTGCTTGAAGCTGAATAGAATAATTATTCAATTCTCTTTTAAGAAAATCAAGAAACGTTTGTTTCTCTCTATTAAAATTGTCAAACAACGTTTTATTGTCCAAAGTATGCTCAATGGTAAAACCCTCTTTTAGCTCAGGCGAATTGGTAGTGAGTGCGGTGTGCAAAGTTTTTTTGTTTTTGTCGTTTGCCTGAGAAGCGTAAGAATTCCATTTTTCCATTAAACTTTCAAAAGTAAAAGGGTCTTTGTCTTTCTTTTCTTCCTCTTCCGCGAGCTCTTGCTTTTTTTCGAGAGTTTGTTTGATTGAGAATCCAGAAAAAATTTTGTTTTTTTGAATCGGTTTTGAAGGAGTTGATTCCTTAGTTTCCTCATTCGGGGAGAATTCTTTCTTGTGTGTGTCGTAAGGTTCAACTTCCGACTTTTCTTCCGTCTCAGTTATTTGTAATTCATCCTTTTGTTGAGATGAATTGCTCAAATTGGTTTCTAGCTTTTTCTCTGGCGGTCTGGGTGCAGCGGATACCTCACTTTTACCTTCCTTAGTTTCTAGATTTTTTTTTTGCTCACTTTGACCGAGTGAGCTTAATTTTATTAAAGTTAATTCAACTAATAAGCGTTGATTCTTGCTTGCCTTGTAATGGGTGTCAGCCTCTGAGATGATTTCGAGTCCTTTTACCAAAGTTCGAGCACTTGTTTCGGCACTTTGTAGCAAATATTTTTCTTTTACATTTTCCCCAACCTCCAAAAGTTTCACCGTTTCTGGACTTTTAGAAACAAGCAAATCTCTAAAATGACTTCCTAATCCTGTAATAAAATGATGTCCGTCAAAACCGTGGTTCAAGATTTCATCTAAGGCAAGGAAGCAATCCGAAATATTGTGTTTGTTTATGGAATCTACAATTCTAAAGTAATAATTGTAATCCAATACATTAAGATTCTGAATCACTGAATCATACGTAATATTTCGGTTTGAAAAATTAACGATTTGATCAAAAATAGATAAAGAATCTCTCAAAGCTCCATCCGCTTTTTCGGCAATCACAAAAAGGGCTTCTTTCTCGAAAGAGATCCCTTCTTTTTGGGCAATATTCTCCAAGTGAGACACCATGTCCACCACTTTTATTCTATTAAAATTATACACCTGACATCTCGACAAAATAGTTGGAATTATTTTGTGCTTTTCGGTAGTAGCCAGAATGAATATGGCATGAGGTGGCGGTTCTTCAAGTGTCTTTAAAAACGCGTTAAAAGCTGCGCTCGACAACATGTGAACCTCATCAATAATATATACTTTGTACTTCCCTACTTGAGGTGGAATACGAACTTGGTCGGTTATATATCGGATGTCTTCTACAGAATTATTAGAAGCGGCATCCAATTCAAAAATATTAAACGATAAATCATCATTTTCTCCAAGAGAATCTTGGTTAATAATTTTGGCGAATATTCGAGCGCAAGAAGTCTTTCCTACACCTCTAGGACCACAAAATAAATAGGCTTGAGCCATCTGCCCTGTTTTTATAGAGTTCTCTAAAGTAGAAGTAATGGATTCTTGTCCCACAACACTATCGAAGGTATTGGGTCTATATTTTCTTGCTGAAACTACAAATTCGCTCATGTAGTAAAATTAGTATATTTCTATGAGTTTAAAAGGATAAAATGTGCAATTTTTTTGAACTAATTCTTTTATTCAAAATCAGGGTAAAGCAAATACTTCGAGCGCATTTTTTTATAGGTGTTCAACTCTTTTTCCCATGATTGCTTAATGGATTGTATTGAACTTTTGTTTTCTAGTTGTTTTCGCAATTCATCGGTACCTGCAAGCTTGTCAAAAAAATTGGGTCTTGTTAGGAAAGTTCCCGTTGTTTTTTCATACATACCCACCAACCAATGTAAATACAAACTGCGCGTATTCCTCACGTACAACAATCCAAACAAACTCAAATTATACCCTACACATTGTTTGTTTTCATGTTTTGGATGTACTGCTCCCATCTTGGATTTTGGGACAAACTCATAGGAACCAGAGTCTATAAATGGAGATCCAATTACCTGAAAAGGAAGCTCGGTTCCTCTTCCAACACTTACTGAGGTTCCCTCAAAAAAACACAACGATGGATACAAATAAATAGAAGACATATTGGGCAAGTTGGGAGAAGGTGGTACAGGTAATTCATAGAAATCTGAATGAGAATAATTTTCGCAAGAAACTACCATCAGTTTACACTGAACCTTATTCTTCAACCAGTTTTCTCCATTAATCATAGTTGCTAATTCACCTACTGTAAGTCCATGCACCACAGGAATTGGGTGCATTCCCACAAAGGATTCAAATCCTTTTTTTAATACCGGACCATCTACATAAAATCCGTTTGGATTCGGTCGATCCAGCACAATCACTTCTAGCTTATTCTCAGCAGCTGCCTCCATCACGTAATGCAAAGTCGAAATGTAGGTGTAAAATCTAGCCCCCACATCCTGAATATCAAAAATCAAGATATCCAAGTCCTGAAGTTGGCCAACGGAAGGTTTTTTATTCGAACCATATAAGGAAACTATAGGCAAGCCAGTTTTTATATCTTTTGACGAACGAACGTGCTCCCCTGCCGATGCAGTTCCTCTAAATCCATGTTCTGGAGAGAATACTTTTTTTACCGAAACTCCTAAAGAAAGAAGAGAATCCACCAAGTGGCTAGATCCAACTATCGAAGTTTGGTTGGCCACTACCCCTACTCTTTTTCCTTCCAATTTTGGCAAATACATCTCTAGCCTTTCGGCTCCTACTTTAATTCCGGATTTAAATTGAGTTGTGAATTGAGAATCTTGATTAATTCCATAAAAACTAATGGAGATAAAAAAAGAAAAAATAAGGAAGAGACGAATACTCATAATTTGTGTAATTTTAACGAACAATAATTTTAACACTTCAAACATTGGTAAGCAAATTTATTTCAAATAAACTTAGAAAAGAACTGAGCACGGGAAATAAATTTTCCAAACCTATCATTAAAGTAGCTATTGTTAGCATAACAATTAGTATGCTAGTTATGCTTATTTCTATTTCAGTTGTGAGAGGGTTCCAACGTGAAATAAAGAGTAAGGTCGTGAATTTTTCATCCCACCTTCAGGTCACTGCTGGTGGTACTAACTATAGTTTAGAGACTTCTCCATTGAGAATTTCTTCGGCTTACCTTTCTGAGGTAAAAAAACTAACAGGTGTGTCTCATATTCAGACATTTGCAACAAAAGCGGGAATTCTGCAGTCGAATGCTGACACGGTAGAATATGAATCCGAAACAAAAATTAATCGAGATATTGAAGGAGTCATTTTTAAAGGAGTAAATAAAGATTTTTCATGGGATTTTTTGAATTCTAAACTGGTAGTAGGAAAAACATTTACCACCACCGCTGCCGAAGCGAATGACAGCATCTTAATCTCTCAATATCTAAAGAATAGATTGAAACTTCGAGTAAATGATCGAGTCAGGGGGTATTTTTTTAATGGAAAAAAGCCAATCACAAAATCTTTCGTTATTTCAGGAGTATATGAAACAGGGCTTGAGGAGTTTGACAATCAGTTTGTTTTTACTGACATTAAGCACATTCAAAAAATAAACAATTGGGGGATTTCTACTTCCTTGTTTCTGCAAACCACTCCGGCAAATAATAAAATAAAGATAACAGCAAATGCAATTGGAGGCAATGAGCACTACTTACATCAATTTCAAAACAATGAACCTACGCATCAAAACTATATTGAATTCTGCGCCAAGAATGACACTGTAATTCGGGTAATCACGAATGATTATGCACTCAATACTGTCACCTTGCAATCCGAGCCTGTCTCCATTGCCGATACGGCTTGGCTAAAGATTGAAGTTAGCTCAACGGATAACGAGAGTGTAACGGCATCGGGCGAGTTTGACTATGAATCTATCAATGATTCTACCCGAATTTACACAGGCACAAACGGAACAATAACAACAGTTCTGACCACTTCTGGCGGAAGTCATTCCGATTTTATAGGCGGATACGAAATTTATATTCACAATTTTAACGAAATCGAAGCGATGACTCGAGAGATAAACTTCATCACAGATCCTTTCCAGAAGATTTCAAAAATTACAGATTTGCAAAGCGAAATTTTTGGTTGGTTATTAGTATTGGACACCAATGCCCTCATAATCATTGTGCTCATGATCATGGTTGCGGTAATCAATATTGCGGCCCTTTTACTTGTTATCATTATCGAAAAAATTGGTTTCATTGGAATTATGAAGTCTTTTGGTTCACAAAATTTGGTTGTACAACGAGTTTTTATCAAATTAGGCGGGTATATTCTCCTTCGAGGAATACTCATTGGTAACCTCCTTGCTTTCGCACTTATTTGGCTTCAATCTATTTTCGGATTTCTAACACTTCCTCAAGATAAATACTACCTCTCTGAGGTTCCTTTAGGATTTGAGTGGAAGGAGTTTGTCATCATCAATGTAATTACAATTTCGCTGTCACTCGTTGTGTTGTTTCTCACCTCTTTGTTTATTGCGAATATTAAACCTGTAAAAGCAATTAAATTTAATTAACCTCCCTTTATGACTCAGAAAATGAAAGCAGTTTTTTTAACTGACTATGGAAAAGACAAAAAGAACTTCGAATTAAGAGAAACAGAACAGCCAACGATTGAGCAAGGAGAAGTATTGATTCAATGCGAAGGTTTTGGATTGAATTATGCAGATGTCATGGCACGTCAAGGGCTCTATAAGGGCGCACCTCCTGTGCCATGTGTATTGGGTTATGATGTGGTGGGAATCGTAAAACAAGTGGGGTGTAATCGAGATGAAGACTGGATTGGAAAAAGAGTTGTTGGACTGACTCGTTTTGGTGGATATGCTGAATATTCTAAAACAAAAGTCTCTGCGATTGCAGAAGTGCCAAACAATTGGTCCATTGCCGAAGCCACTGCCATAGCCACGCAGTATTGTACAGCTTATTATGCTAGCCAGTACATCACCAACCTGCACCAAGGAGATAAAGTACTTATCCATGCAGCTGCTGGAGGTGTAGGCACCGCACTTACCCAGATTGCAAAAGCTAAAGGATGTATAGTCTTTGGGCTTACTAGCTCGCAAGAAAAAATTGAATATCTACTCAAAAACGGTGTTGATTTTCCAATTAATATCTCAGAAAAAAACTATCACGAAGAATTTTTAAAACTCTCAAAAGGAGTAAAAGCAGACGTGATTTTTAATTCCATTGGAGGAGAATCCATCAAGAAAGATTTCGGCATACTATCAATAAGTGGAAGATTGATCAATTACGGAGCAGCCAGTATTTCAGGTAAAAAACCAAATTTGTTTACCTTGTTAGGGTTGTTACGAAAAACACCGAAAATAAAACCACTAAAATTACTGGGGAAATCTTCGGGAATAATGGGCGTAAATATGCTTACTGTGGGTGATGTAAAACCTGAAATAATTAGTGAATGTATGAAATCAGTAATTGAGTTAATTCAAGAAAACCCTCAAATTAGACCAATTTCAGGAGGTGAATTTCCCGCTTCCGAAATTATTCAAGCCCATGATCTACTGGCGAGTCGCAAATCAACCGGCAAAATTGGGATTTCATGGTGAGAATAGTTGTAAAAATCTGATTTTCTTCTTCTACAACGAACATTTGTACACAAAAGCAGGCGGCACATTAATGAGAGAAAAGGCAAGTTTTACTGAACCAAAAGTCTCTTTCAGTAGTTTATGGGCATTCAGTGAATACTGAAACTGAATATACTGTCCTTTTTTACTTAAGTTTTCTGCCGCTCCTTTTAGGATATTTTCTTTCAGTTCCATAGGAAACACAGTTAGAGGCAGAGAAGAAATTATGTAATCTGCTTTTTCCTGATTCTCAAGAGCTAAATATTCTCCAATTTTTTCAGCACTTTCGTTCAATATCAGTGCTCTATCATCCTTTATTTCTTTGGTTAGTTTTTGAAAAAAATTGGGGTTTGTTTCAAAAATTATCATACACGCATCTGAATTCATTCTCTTCAAAATTTCTTTGGTAAAAACCCCTGTGCCAGGGCCAAATTCAACTATACACTTTACCTCAGAAAAATCAATTTCTCCGTACATTTTCTTTCCCAAAAATTTACTACTTGGTGCTACAGCTCCTATCTCAGACTTGTTTTTGAAAAATTCAGAAATAAATGACATATTAATAATTCTTGTTGTGTATGACCAAAATCATAGAAATTGGTGCAAAGATGAAATAAATTTGAAGTCAAAAATACACAAGTTGTTGGCATTTCATAACAATTAGTGTATTAAAATAAGCGAGAAGTGAAAAAGAAACATTTAAAAAAACTTGGTTGGGCCACTATCATTTTTTTTATCGTGAAAGGTACCATAACTTCAGCAATAATTCTGTACGGACTTTATTGGGGACTTAAACAGTAAAGATAATCCCTTTTTTCTCGCTTTATCACAAATGTATTCAGTAATTTAGCATCTGTTCTTTGGGGTCGACTGGATTTGACAGCAAGATGAATTAGTCCAGTAAGCATGTGGAGTATTGAATGTTAGCTCCTTAAATCAAAATATTCATTCCATTTAATTGGAGAAAACAACTACGCGTTAGCTGCGTAACCAGAACCAGGTTCTGTTACCTTAATCGCTCCATAATATTGGACCGACTAACTGCCCAGCAACGAATCCCCGTTTAACTGTTCGTTGCAGTTGGGTATCAAGTTTGTTAAACTAGTGCATTCAGAGTCTTGATGGATGTGCGAAACTAAAAAGAATAAGTTTGTAGTGGATTGCTCATGGTCAGCTACTTATCGAAAAAATAATTGTGAGATAAACATGTAGAAAGCTCGATTATTCCTTGTTTGGACGAGGGTTCGAAACCCTCCGACTCCACTTAATACCCTTGTAAACTAACTGTTTGCAAGGGTTTTTTATTTATTTTTTCCAAAAAATAAGGAAAGAAGTAAGCTTCCTATTTTTCTTTGAAGACCGAATTTTGTCGTAGGCACTCCTGTTTTACGAGCAATTTTGTTTTTCAAACCAGAAATACCCAGTAATCTATTCCAAGAAAAAGAAATTCCATATTTACCTTTAAACATAAGTGGTTGTTTTATTAAAAGTCATCCAATTGTTCATTCTTACTCATTACCTTTTTGTAATTATTCAATTTGAGAGAAAGAGTAACCATGTACAAAGGAGAAAATGGATTCCTTACACGATACACCTCGAGATTCTCTGTTGAGTTGAAGGTAATATCTCTTCGTGTAGAAAGTATATCACTCGCCTGAAATGTGACAGCAAGCTTATTCTTCCAAAATGCTTTTCGTAAGGAAGCATCCATACCATAGTTTTCATCCATAAAACCAAGGGGCGTGGCTGTCCTGCTCCTATATTTTGTGATAATTTGTAATTTAAATCCTCCTTTTATGGTAAAAGTATTAATCCAACTTATATTCCAATTAAATGATTCGTTGGTAGTTGAAAGATTGTTTCTTTCAAAAGTCACAGAATAATAGTACAAACTAGCCCCTAAATTAGAATTCCACCATTCCCGAATGAAATAAACCCAAGTAGGATCCATACCTAAAGACACAGAATTACCGGCATTTGTAGGTGCCTCAATCACAATATTGGTATCGTACACAGCAGGTATTCTGTTTATTAAATTATTCAATAGCTTAGCATAAACATCTACCGAAAAGCTTCCTTTGTCTTTCAATTTTCTTATCCAACTCAATTCAAAAGAACTAATATATTCTGGCATTAAGTTAGCATTTCCTGTTCGCACAGAATAAGGACTTACCCAGGTAATAAATGGTTCAAAATAATACGATCGAGGACGATTAATTCTGCGAGAATAACTCAATAAAAATTCATCTTTTTTGGAGAATTTATAAGAAAAATGTGCAGAAGGAAAAATGTCTATTCTATCTACCGTTTGAGAAGCATTAGGTATCATCGTTGCCTCTATTTCTCTATGCGTGTATTCAGCCCTTAGTCCTATTTGATACCCTAGTTTGTTCTTTTTTCCTTTGAGAAGAGTATAAGCCGCATGAATATTTCGATTGTATTGTACATCGGTCGAAAATAAGGGTTGACGAATGTCTTGTTCCAAGATAGGATCATACTCAAAATTGTCTCTATCGTCCTTGGCAATTCCAAATTGAGCTTGAAGCCCCATTTCCCAAACCATTTTGTTTTTAAGAGTTTTGTGGTAGTCTAAATCGAATCGAAAGACATTGGATGGTCCAAACTCAGTTCCCAAATTTCCACCAATTTTTGACCCATCACCATCAAAAAAATCATTATAACTATACTCATCTACACTTCGTAAATTATAAATCCCTTTTATATTTAAATAATTACTTCCGTCTCTTTCTATTAAATATCTGTAAGAAAGAAAATTAGAAAAGCTTTTTACGGTTATGTCTCCTCGGTACCTATTTTCATATATCCTGAGTAAAGAATCATTGATATACTCTTCAAAAATTGAATTATCATAGGGATTCATCAGTCTTTTTCCGTAGGTAGATCCCACTGTAAAAATGTGCGAACCACTTGGTGTAAAAATCCATTCAGCTCCAGCTCTTACTCCGCCCATTTTCCAAGAGGCTTTTCCATTTTGCTCCACTATGGTTTGGTACTCTCCAAAATCTGAAATTCGTTCTTCTGTAATATCGCTTGGTGAATTACGCCGGTTATAAGCCACATTCACGTTTAGTGTATGTTTTTTGGTGCTATAATTTAAGGCGACATCTCCTCCGTATCTTTCAAAATTACCCCCAGAAACATTCGCTAATAAACTTACACCTTCCAACTTCTTCTTTTTGGTGATAATATTAATTATTCCTCCCACTCCTTCCGCCTGTTCTCTTGCTGATGGATTAGTAACTATTTCAACACTCTTAATCGTACTAGCCGGAATAGATTGCAGCGCATCAGAGGCATCCATCGCTGTCGGAATACCATTGATTAACAATTGATAAGTAGAACTACCTCGAAGAGTTACATTCCCTTGGGCATCTACTTGAATGGATGGAGTATTTTGAAGAACTTCTACAGCAGATTGACCCACGGTGGTAGTCATATTTTCTACGTTGACAACTTTTTTATCTATTTCATAACTCACAGTAGGAATGTCTCCTCTAATGGTTAACTCTTTTAATTTTAGTGAGTTATTTAATTTTAACTCCTTTAAGTTATACACACTTTTTTTCTCGTTGACTAAAATATTCTCGAACACTTTAGATTGATAACCAACAAAGGAAACAACCACATAATAGTCGCCTATTGATACGGAGTTGATTTCAAATTTACCTTTCAGTCCAGTAATCGCTCCACCAGCCACCGAACTGTCTTTTTTTCGATACAATGCAACACTCACATACTCCATGGGAGCGTTAGAAACTGAATCAATTACAGATCCGTAAATGAGTCCAGAAATGGGCGATTCTGCGGTTTTTTGAGTGAAACACAGAAATGGAATGAAAAAGAGAAATAAAATTGTAAGTCTAAACATTGAAAATTCTAATTTAAGTGCAAATTTACCTATTTTTGGACAATATAACACGGAATCATATGAAGATTGGAATTGTAAAAGAAACTAAAAATCCACCAGACAAGAGAGTCCCACTATCCCCCAAACAGTGCAGCGCCCTTTTGGAAAGATTTCCACAGGTAAAGTTAGTTGTCCAGGCCAGTGATATCAGAGCATTTTCTGATACTGAATATCAACAAGAAGGAATCCAAATAGTGGAAGATGTTTCTGACTGCGATGTACTAATTGGAGTAAAAGAAGTGAAGAAAGAATTTCTTTTACCTAACAAAACCTATTTTTATTTTTCTCATACAATAAAAGAACAGCCTTACAACAGAGACTTGTTGAGAGTTATGCTTGACAAGAATATCCGAATGATCGATTATGAAACCTTAACGTATCCAGAAAAAGGAAGAATTTTAGGGTTTGGAAGATACGCGGGAATCGTAGGTGCATACAATGCGTTCCTTGCATTAGGGATTAAATTAAATTCGTATAAGTTAAAACCTGCTAACAAATGCAAAGATTATAAAGAGTTGAAGGACGAGCTAAAGAAAGTGAATCTTCCACAGGATTATAAAATTATTATCACAGGAGACGGAAGAGTTGGAAAAGGAGCGGAAGAAATAATTCATGCCTTACATATTACCGAAGTGTCACCAGATAAGTTTGTTTTTGATACTTTCGATAAACCCGTTTACACTCAACTCTCCGTAAAGGACTACAACAAGAGGAAAGATGGAAATCCATTTACGAAAAAAGAGTTTTATAGTTTTCCTGAATTATTCGAATCTAATTTCAAACAATTTTCTTCGCAAGGAGACATGTATATCGCTTGTCACTATTGGGACTCCGAGGCACCATTTATCTTTTCACGAGAAGATGCAAAGTCGCCAAAATTCAGGTTATCACTAGTTGCGGATATAAGCTGCGACATTGACGGTCCTGTGGCCTCTACCTTGCGATCTTCTACAATTGATGAGCCTCTTTACGGGTATAACCCTGATACTGAGAGTGAAGTAGATTTTATGGATAACAATGCTATAGGTGTAATGGCTGTAGACAATTTACCTTGCGAATTACCTCGAGACGCTTCAGAAGATTTTGGGAATGAATTACTCACAAAGGTGTTACCTAGTTTGATCGAAGAAGACACAGACACAATTATCCAAAGAGCTACAATCTGTGAAAATGGGAAGCTTACCTCCTACTTCGATTATTTGCAAGATTATGTGGATGGGAAAAACTAGTTGCCAGTTTATAGTAATAAGTAGTTAAAACACTGTAAATCAAGAGTTTTTTTAATAAATTTGAACCAATTCATGCTATCTAATGTTTTGGGCGCAACAAGAGAGAATTGAGGTGGGTGAATAGAACATGAAAATAGTCACCTCCAAAACCCGCTCCAAGGAGGGAAATAAAAATTAAAACAAATATTGTTTTTATATAAAAACCTTACTTTTATAGCGAAGAGAAACTACAGACTAAACACCTAGGACCAAAGACTTCGAATAAATGAACAAAATACTAATTGCCAACCGGGGAGAAATAGCATTGAGAATCATGCGTTCTGCCAAAGAAATGAACATAAAAACAGTAGCGATATTTTCGGAAGCAGACAGAAATGCCCCATTTGTGAGGTATGCTGATGAGGCTGTTTGTGTGGGACCACCACCGAGTGCGGAGAGCTACTTATTGGGAGATAAAATCATAGCGATTTGTAAAGAACTGAATGTGGATGGGATTCATCCTGGGTATGGATTTTTGTCCGAAAATGCCGAATTTGTAGATAAAGTATCCCAAGCAGGCATTACATTTATAGGACCTTCGCCCAAGTCGATTGAACTGATGGGTGATAAACTGATGGCAAAAGACACCGTAAAAGGCTACAATATACCGATGGTTCCTGGTACTGATCATGCGATATCAGATATTCCTACAGCTAAAAAAATAGCCTTAGAAATTGGATTTCCTATCTTGATAAAGGCTTCTGCTGGTGGTGGTGGAAAAGGAATGAGAGTGGTAGAAAACGAAGCCGAATTTGAAGAACAAATGGATAGAGCTGTATCCGAAGCGATTTCTAGTTTTGGTAATGGGGAGGTATTTATCGAAAAGTATGTAGGTTCGCCAAAACACATTGAAATTCAATTGATTGCTGACACTCACGGAAATGTGGTTTATCTATTTGACAGAGAATGCTCTATCCAAAGAAGACATCAAAAAGTAATAGAAGAAGCTCCCTCGGCTTCGGTACCAGACGACTTACGAAAAAAAATGGGAGAAGCTGCCTGCGATGTCGCTCGCAGTTGTGAGTATTACGGAGCTGGTACGGTAGAATTCTTGATGGACGAAAACAAGAATTTTTATTTCTTGGAGATGAATACTAGGTTGCAAGTAGAGCACCCTGTAAGCGAAATGATCACTGGAATAGACTTGGTAAAAGAGCAAATAAAAGTAGCGAGAGGCGAAAAACTGAGCTACAGCCAAGAAGATGTATCAATCAATGGTCACTCGATCGAAGTAAGAGTGTATGCCGAAAATCCAAGAAATAACTTTCTGCCCGATATCGGAAAACTCATAACTTATCAAAGACCGCAAGGAAATGGTGTGAGAGTGGATGATGGACTAGAGGAAGGAATGGATATTCCTATTTACTACGACCCTATGATTGCCAAACTTATCACTCATGGAAAAGACAGAGAAGAGGCTATTGAGAGAATGAACAAAGCCATAGATGAATATGAAATAACAGGAGTTGAAACTACATTGGACTTTTGTAAATACACCATCAATCATCCAGTATTCAAAGATTCTAGTTTTGATACTAATTTTGTAAAAAATTACTTCACAGATCCTAACGTCCTTGATAATCACAACGAAGAAGAGGAAAAAGTAGCTGCTATTTTCGCTGCTCTCGAATTTGAAAGTAACAAATCGACTCCTACCTCATTGAGTTCTGTTGGTAGCATTTCTCCCTGGAAAAAAAATCGCACTTCCATTCATTAATTTTGGAATCATTCTTGTAATACCCAGTTTATGAACAACATTTTTTTTTATACCTGGGTATTTCTTTTTGCCCAGTTCGGCTTTGGTCAGGAAACGGTTCCTATTACGGAAATTCCTGTTACGAATAAAAGAGCAATGTATCTTATTGAACAGGGAGACACAATACCGATTTTCATCCTGAAAGAATTCAATTACAAAGATCCTAATTTTTCGAGAGAATGGAATAAGACGGTTTATTTTGCTCGAAGAATGTATACCTATGCCAAAATAATTGATTCGATAGTGGAAGAACACGAAAAACAACTGGCAGAGATAGAAAAATCAAACAAAAGAAGCTCCAGGAAACAGCGGAAAGAAAACAAGCAATTGAAAAACACATTGTGGGATGAGTACGCTTACGAAATTAAAAACCTAACGAATGTGAGAGGTGATTACCTCACCAAGCTGGTTTACCGTGAAACAAAAGTTACCTGCTACGAGTTAATCAAAAAATACAAAAATGGCCGAACCGCTTTTTTTTGGAATTCTGTATTGTGGTCTTTTGGCAGTACCAACCTCAAAAACGAATTTGACCCCAAGAAAGATTGGATGTTGAAACTGGTTGTGGAAGAAATTGAAAAGGGAAAGATAAGAACTCTAAGTAGAAATGAACTTATTCAAGAAATAAAAAGACGCGAAGAGAGAGAAAAGAAAAAATAACGTAACATAAGTAACAAAAGAATACGTCCTCACCGCCTATCTTTACAAGTAAATGCCGTGTATGTACTACAAAATTTTACTTCCACTTATCTTTTTCAATTTACTATTTTCCTGCTCTAGAAATAATTCATCAACAAAGAACACTTCTCCCTCTGCAATGGGCAAAAAGTTATTGATAGATAATTGCGGAGCCTGTCACAACTTGCCAAGTGGGAATTCCACGGGTGTTGCTCCCTCATTTTTGGCTATCAAACAAAGCTACAAATCAACTTCTTTAGAGCAATTTCAAGAGGATATGATACAGTTTATTTCTCAACCAAGTAAAGAAAGCTCAAAAATGAAACAGGCAGTGAAAGAATATGGACTTATGCCAAAAATGGGTTTCAACGAATCAGATATTCGCTCCATAGCTGATTATCTTTACAATACAGACTTAGAAAATTTCGAATCTAAAGAGAATGACTCTATGCCTGAAAAGGTCACAATTAACGCACTTGAGGAAAGAAAACAACTTGCTTTGAAGACAAAGTCAATATTGGGAAAGAACTTAACGAAAGCGATAAAAGAGTATGGACCTGAAGGAGCCATAAGTTTTTGTAATGAAAAGGCGTTGTTTCTTACCGATAGCATGGCCAGAGAGTTACACGCCAAGATAAAAAGAGTCACAAACAAACCAAGAAATAGCCAGAATCAAGCAACTGAAAGAGAGATTTTAATATTAAACTCTTTAGAGTTAGCTGAAAATGCAGGTGGAGTGCTAAAACAATTTGAGGGGAAAAAAATTGGTTATTTCAAGATAGAAACGAATGAAATGTGCCTCAAATGCCATGGGGATTTTACCGAAAACATCTCAAAAAAAACTGCCGAAAAAATTTCTCAGCTCTATCCCAAAGATCAGGCAATTGGATATAAATCAAATGAATTAAGAGGAATGTGGATGATAGAGTTATTGGGAAAGTAATGAGAAAAAAGGTGTTGATAAGATTCCCCTACACCCTCCTATTCAAGTTCTTTTTTCAATAATTTTGAAAAAGATTAAGTTGAATAGAAATCTATGTTAAAAATTGGGGTTGTTGGTGTAGGACATTTAGGAAAAATTCATTTAAAATGCATTCAACAAATTGCTGACTACAAGCTTGTTGGGGTTTTTGATTTGGATGAAGAAGTTAGTAAGCAAGTATCAGAGGAATTCGGGATACCCGCTTACTCTACTTTTGATGAGTTGTTACAAGATTGCGATGTGATTGATATTGTAACGCCTACTTTATCTCATTTTGATTATGCAAGAAAAGCAATAATAGCCTCAAAACAGGTTTTTATAGAAAAACCAATCACTCATACCACCAAAGAGGCGAAATCACTTATGAGTTTGGCCTCAGAAGCCAATGTAAAAGTCCAAATAGGACATGTTGAGAGGTTCAATCCCGCATTTCTATCTATCCAAGAAGAACTTAATAATCCAATGTTTATTGAAACTCATAGATTAGCCGAATTTAATCCCAGAGGAACAGATGTTTCTGTTATTCATGACTTAATGATTCACGACATTGATATTGTATTGAGTATTGTAAAATCAAATGTAAAAAGAATAAGTGCCAACGGAGTTGCTGTGGTGAGTGAAACTCCGGATATTGCTAATGCTCGGATAGAATTTGACAATGGATGTGTGGCAAATTTAACGTCTAGCAGAGTCTCTCTTATCACAATGAGAAAGACCAGAGTTTTCCAAAAAAACGCCTATTTAAGTATCGATTTTTTAAAAAAGAAATCAGAAATTTTACAATTAAAAGAAGCTTCTGCACAACCCGATCCTTATTCTGTGTTAATTGATTTGGGAAACAACAAAGGAAAAAAAGAAATAACCTTTTCGAAACCTCAAATTATAGAAAACAATGCTATTCAAGAAGAGTTATATTCTTTTGCTCAAGCCATAAACAACAATACCACCCCCAAAGTAACGGTAGAAGATGGCTACAATGCCTTGAGAATCGCCTCCATTATTTCGGAAAAAATGAAGTTTACCTCAGATGATTTTTCTCAAAGTATTTAATCTGTTTATATACGATTTTTTTATTCTTCACGTTTAGTTTAAATTAGCGTTTTCTTTCCAAGAATCAAACTTAATTTACTTAATGAAACATTTTCTACCTTTTCTAATATTGAGCATGATTCTTACTCAATCATGTAAAGTATTTAATCCAGATGAAATAGTACCTTCCTACATATACATAAATGATATACGGGTGAAAGCTGGGGCAAATGAAGGAACCACGAGTGACAACTTGATTGATGCGTGGGTGTATGTAGACGGTAATTTGATAGGGACCTTTGAATTGCCTAGTAAAATTCCTATTCATGCGGAAGGTTCGTATAATTTGCAAATTTTTGCGGGAATAAAAAAAAGTGGATTGACAAACGTAAGAATACAGCACGATTTTTTTAATCCTTTTGACACCACGGTGGTTTCAGTTGCCAATCAATTAGATTCTATTACGCCAACCGTTACCTATGAAGCGAACACAACTATGTGGATTGAAGACTTTGAAGATCCTGGAATTAAATTCTCTGCGCTCTCGTACTCCGATACAGTAATCGAAATCACTCCTGTCGCCTCTCAAGTTTTTGAAGGAAATGGTTCTGGGAAAATAGAATTTGCGCCAAGCCACCTTTTTTTTGAATCGAGAACAAATGAAACGAGCTTTAATTCTTTTCCCCGAGGAGGAAGACCTGTATACATGGAATTGGATTACAACACCAATGAAGTGTTAACCATCGGAATCTATCACAACAACAGCTCTACGGGACTTACCAAAGAGGAATACATTAATTTATTCCCCACAAACGGAGAATGGAAAAAGACCTACCTTGTTTTAACCGATGTAGTAAGTATACAAACTGCCGCTACTGAATTTGAAATATACTTGGAAGTCCAAAAAGATCATTCGTCACAGCCTTTAGTCCTTATCGACAACCTAAAAGTAATGTTCTAACATCATGGTAAAAAAGGACTCCATCAAATATTTGTTTTTATTCTTTGATTACCTGTCGGCACTTATTTCTTGGTCTGTTTTTTATTATTTCAGAAAAACTCAAATTGAACACATTCCGTTTGAATTCTCAGAAAAATTTTATCTCGGGTTGTTGATTATTCCGCTTTTATGGATAAATGGTTATTGGATTTTTGGGGCCTACGACAATGTATACAGGAAGTATCGAATGCAAGTCCTGGCAAAAACCCTAATGTCTTCCCTAATAGGAACTTTACTCGTGTTTTTTGTGTTTATTTTGGATGATAGTATCACTGTGTACTCTGATTATTACCTGTCATTTATTGTTTTGTTTGGACTTCAGTTTGTACTTACATTTACCGCTAGGATTATCCTCACAACTAATATTGTAAAAAGAATTCATCAAAAAAAAATTGGTTTTAATTCCCTAATTATAGGTGGAAACAACAAAGCCTACGAAACCTACCTCGAAATAAATGACGGGAAGAATTACGGTGGAAATATATTCTTGGGCTACATTCGAGTTAATGGAAAAGACACCATTCTCAAAGAATTTATTCCCGAATTGGGCGTGATATCTGATTTGCATCGGGCAATTCAAGACAATGACATCGAGGAAGTAATTATTGCGGTAGAATCTGCCGATCACAAGGTGTTAGAAACCTTACTAAATGAATTGGAAGGATATGATTTAATAATAAAAATCATTCCAGACACTTACGACATACTGTCGAATAAAGTAAAAACAAACAATATTTTTGGTACTCCTTTTATGGAGTTGAAAACGGACATTATGCCTAAATGGCAAAAGAGAATCAAAAGAGGACTAGATGTTGTTTTATCTATCTTTGCCCTAATACTCTTATTGCCCGCATTTATTATTATTCCAATTCTGATAAAATCAGGCAGTAAAGGAAAAGTAATTTTCAAACAAAAAAGGATCGGACTTCATGGAAACGAATTCGAAATATTAAAATTTCGAACCATGAAAGAAAATTCAGAAGCAAATGGTCCTCAACTTTCCTCTGAGTATGACAGTAGAATAACAAAAGTTGGAAAATTTTTGAGAAAAACTAGGCTGGACGAAATACCTCAATTTTTCAATGTACTGAAAAAAGAAATGTCAATTGTTGGTCCAAGACCTGAACGACAATTCTTTATTGATAAGATTGTAAAAGAGGCGCCCCACTTTAAGCACTTACACAAAGTCGTTCCGGGAATAACCTCGTGGGGACAAGTAAAATATGGCTATGCAGAGAACGTGGAAGAAATGATTCAGCGGTTGAAATACGATATTTTGTATATAAAAAATCAGTCTTTGGCGCTTGATCTCAAAATCTTACTGTACACTGTGATTATTGTATTAAAAAGAAAAGGAAAATAACAATTCGTCAGAATCCTATATGATACAAAGCATCTCCTTGATTCACCACAGGATTATTGTTTATACCAAAAATCACCCCTTTTTTTCTTGCTTTTACCTTCTTCACAGTTTTGTCGTAAGGAGTCGAGATTTGCCCCAAAAGATCGCCTCGTTCAACAAAATCATTGGGTTTTTTATAGGATTCGAATACTCCCGAAAAAGAAGCTCTAATCCAATGATTGTCTTCAATCAACAAATTGTCAAAAGGAACGGGTTGATGATTTTCAATCATTCCGTACGCAAACAACAAATTCAGAATACCTGCTCTACCCTCTGCGATAGACTCTTGATCCAAACGAAGAGATTCACCTCCCTCAAAAACCAACATTGGAATTTTTCTACGATTACATTCCTTTCGTAACGACCTTGGAATGAGAGATGATTTGATGATAAGCCGGGCACCAAATTTTAAGGCCAATGACAAAGCTTCTTTCATCGTATCGTCAATGCGTAGTTGTGGAACGTTGTGAATAGATTTTCCTCCAGTATGAAAATCTACACCCATATCAACTAAAGGCAGAATGTGTGTTGTGAGCGTTTTGGCAACCCTCGAAGCCAGAGAACCCTTTGAACTTCCAGGAAAACTTCTATTGATGTCTTTTCCATCTGGCAAATCTCGCGAGTAATTGATAAATCCGTACACGTTGAGCAAGGGAATAGCAATCACAGTTCCAGCTGTAAGCGAGTCAAAAGCCCCTGTGTTTATCGATTTACGCACAGTTTCAACTCCATTTATTTCGTCTCCATGTAATCCTCCCAAAAAGAGCACAGTGGGTCCAGGATTTTTACTCCGGAACACATGAGCAAAAATATCGATTTCGGTGCCAGAGGGTAATTTGGAAACACTCAATTTTACCACCTTTTTCTCCCCTAATTTTATCTCAGTCTTATTGATTATCATGAGTTAGCTAATTTTTGTTCCATGTATTCCATAATTGATCCTGCTACATCAACTTGTGTATATCTTTCAATACCTTCCAATCCTGGAGAAGAGTTTACCTCCAGAATCAAAGGCCCTCTATCCGACTGAAGCAAATCAACTCCACAAACAGATAAGTTCATTACTTTTGCAGTTTTCACCACCAAATCAGTTTCTTCTTGAGTCAATTCAATATTCATTCCTACTCCTCCTCGATGAATATTGGAACGAAATTCACCCTCAGGAGCCGTTCGTTTCATAGCTGCAACTACTTTTCCACCTACCACAAACGCCCGCACATCTTTTCCCTTTGATTCACTGATGTATTCCTGAATTAAGTATTTGATGTTTTGTTTATTAAACGTATCCAAATATTTTCTCGCATCTATCTCTGTTTCAGCTAAAAAAACTCCGAGTCCTTGTGTACTCTCAAGATGTTTAATAATTAATGGGACTCCGTTTACCTGATCCATCATATAGGGAATATCGGATTGATGTAGGCTAGGAAAATATGTTTTTGGAACTTCGATATCGCTAAATACTAAGTTCTGTGAGGCTCTTAATTTATCTCTAGATTTAAGCAGTCCATTGGCAGTCACCACTGTTTTTACTTTCATCATTTCGAATTGACGCACCACATTGGAACCAATAAATGTGGAAGAAGCTCCAATTCTGGGAATAATAAAATCGGGGGTATCAAGTTTTTTACCTTGATAGTAGATGTGAGATCCTGTTCCGATTTTTAGCTCGCACCTCGAGTGATCGATAATATGTACGGTATGTCCTCGCTTGAGAGCTGCTTCCTGTAACCGAGAAGTTGAATAAGACCCTTTGTTACGGGAAAGAATATAAATAAGCATATGCACTATAGATTTAATGCAATTTCAACTTTTTTTTGGAGTTTGCAAAATATTGCTATCAAATAATATAATTACAAAAAAGGTTGTATCTCATTCATTATTTGCTCAGCGGGCATCACACCAGATTTTCGCCAAACTACTTGCCCTTTTTTGAACAATACGAGTGTAGGGACTCCTCTTACATTAAATCTATTTGCGGCTGCTTGATTTTTATCAACATCAATTTTTACCACCGTAATTTTATCTTCCAAACCATTTTTTACTTGTTTCAAAATGGGAGACATAGCCTGACAAGGACCACACCAAGTAGCATAGAAGTCTGTTAAAACAGGCGTTTCTCCATTTATTAATTTAATGAAATTTCCCATAATTAATTAGCCATTCTACCAACCATGCAACTCACATAGGATTTTGCTTTTTTTATCGTTGAATTCATTTCATCTTCCAAAGGGTAGCCCACATTATCCAGAGCTACTCTCACTTTAGCAGCACTATCCTCGTTTCCCGAAAAAGAAACACTCGACTCTTCAATATTCACTACAACAGAATGAACATTTTCTAGAGAATCTAACTTTTTAGTGATGGTTGAAGCACAACCACTACATTTCAAGTTTTGAATAGTAAATTGATACGTTTTCATTATAATAAGGTTGTTGGACATACATATTCAGTTAAAGCAATTCCCGACTTTTTAATTGCACCAAATCCTCCTCTTACATCTGTTACATTTTTTACACCATTTCTTTTGAAAATAGAAGTAGCTATTAATGAACGATACCCGCCAGCACAATGCAGAAAGTACTCTTTTTCTGGGTCAATTTCGGCAAAGTTTTGATTGATTGAGTCCAATGGAAAATTCTCAATTCCAACAACATGCTCCGACAAAAACTCACTTTCTTTTCTTACATCTAACGGCTGCTCCATAGACTTAGTTTCAAAGTTTGATTTAAATTCTTCTGCCGAAATAGAACGTATACTATCTACTTCATATCCTGCGCTAATCCACGAATCGAAACCGCCTTTCAAATAACCTTGAGAATTATCGTACCCCACTCGTGCCAATCTCATCACCACTTCTTGTTCTCTGCCTTCATCAGCAACAATGATTATTTTTTGAGCTATATCAACAATCAAGGCTCCTACCCATGGGGCAAATCCTCCATCAATTCCTATCCAAATTGCTCCTGGAATTGTTCCTTTTTGAGTGTACTCCGTTCCTTTTCTTGTATCCAATACCAAATACGATGAATCTTGACTCATTTCTTTGAATGAAGCGGCATCAATTGGGGTTAGTCCATCCGAATAGATGTCGTCAATAGATTTATTTACGGCTTTATTCATACCTGCATTTTTCGGAAAATACTGAGGCGGTGGTTTAATTCCTGTGGTTAACTCCACAATAAACTCCTCTTTTGTCATGTCTGCCCTCAACGCGTAGTTTGTTTTCTTTTGGTTTCCTAATGTATCCCAAGTTTCTTTGCTCATGTTCTTTCCACACGCACTACCTGCTCCATGATTAGGGTATACAATAGTATCATCAGATAATGGCATTATTCTATTTCTCAACGAATCGAAAAGATGACCTGCCAAATCTTTTTCGGTAAGGTCAGATTTGATGGCTAAATCTGGTCTTCCCACATCCCCTATAAACAGAGCGTCACCACTAAATAAATACTTTTTGTTTTCCTTGTTATCTTCTAGATAATAAGAAGAAGATTCCATGGTGTGTCCTGGAGTATGAATTAATTTGAGCTCGGCATCCCCTATTTTGAATAGTTCGTTATCTGTTCCTTCGTGAAAATCGTAGTTAGCTGTTGCTCCTGGTCCGTAGACAATTGTAGCCCCAGTTTTGTTCGCTAAATCTACATGCCCAGAAACAAAATCTGCATGAAAATGAGTGAGAAATACATACTTAATTTTTGCATTGTCATTTTTTGCTCTTTCCAAATAAGGTTCTACTTCTCTCAAAGGATCTATAATTGCTGCTTCTCCATTTGATTCAATGTAGTAAGCCATTTCGGCTATACATGAGGTAAATATTTGTTCTACTTTCATTTCAGTGTATTTTTAATTTTATAATTCAAAGTTAGTTCTATTCAATTTATGTGTCAGTAACAATTGTCACAAAAATGGATAAGGTTTAACTTACTCTAACACAAACTCCATGTAAGCTATAAAGGCTGCCATGGCAAAAACAAAATACCCAAAGCCTTTTTTTAACTTTCGTCCATCGACAAAATTTGTAAGATAAGTTCCCACAAATATACCTATTAAAGATAGGAATGTAAAGCTAAATATAAACGACCAATCTATTTCTATTGTTAAGGCATCTCCCAGAAAAAAACCAAGGATAGAATTTCCTGCTATGATAATTAGCGAAGTTGCCACAGCTTTTTTCATTTCTAAGTGCGCCAGAATGACCAGGGATGGAATGATTAAAAAGCCTCCTCCTGCCCCAACAAAACCAGTTAAAATTCCAATTAGTAATCCTTCAATAGCTATCAAGGGATAATTAAGAGTAGATTGTGGTTTTGAGCGTGTCTCTTTCCTTCCTTTTATCATAGAAACTCCAGCCGGAATCATTAACAAAGCAAATAATCCAAACATTGCCATTCTTCGGGTAAACTCGAATTCGTTTATTTGAAACAATACTTCTGGAAGAGAAGGAACCAAATACTTTCTTGCAACAGTTACAGCTACTATGGCAGGGAGGCCAAAAATAAGAGCTATTTTCCACTTTACCAATCCGTTTTTGCTTTTCTTGATTCCACCCACTAGTGCCGATACTCCTACTACAAATAAGGAATATGCCGTAGCGAATTGTTCATTTATACCAAAAATATATGCAAATATTGGTACAGCCAAAATAGAACCTCCTCCTCCAATTAAACCCAATGAAACTCCTATAAAAAATGCACCTAAGTAACCTACTATCTCTATCATATGATGTTATTCTTGATGCAAAATTAGGTTGAATTTTATTCGATAGATGTAACCTTAGTTACAAAAAAAAGTCTTTCGGATAACAGAAAGACTTTTTTATAATTGATAACCTGATTATTTTATTTCTTTACTTTTGAAGACTTGTCACATTTCCCTTTGCTCTTTGAAGAACAACAAGCTTTTTTCTCTTCGGTTGGTTTATTATTTTCAGTGCTCGTTTGCGCCTTATCTGCTTTGCAACAAGACTTTCCCTTCATCGCGGTGCAGGCTTTTTTTGATGAACTTTTTGCCTCTTCGTTCTTTTTGGCACAACAGTCCTTCTTGCAGTCTTTTTTACAGCTATCTGTTTTTTCATTAATTTCTGTAATAGTCGTTGTCGAAAAATCGGTAGAAACAGTATTTACTGAAGCTAAAGATAGCGAAACGGTAAAGAAAGAAAGAGTTAAGGTGATTAAAATGTTTTTCATTGTTTTATTTTTTTAATATGTTTTACTAAGCTACTAATTTTTAATTAACTAAAAACTCAAAAAATGTTAAAATTCTGCTATTGTTGTGAGTGAGCCTTGAACTTTATCTTGAAGTTGAGCGACAATCTTACTGTTTAAAGGAAGAAATAAGTCTATTCGTGATCCAAATTTAATGAATCCAAATTCTTCACCTTGTTTACAATTTTCTCCTTCTTTCGAATACGTGACAATACGTCTGGCTACTGCACCTGCAATCTGTCTTACCAAAATTTCTTGTCCTTCTTTATTTTCTAACACCAACGTGCTTCTTTCATTAAATGTAGAGGATTTTGGATGCCAGGCAACCAAATATTTTCCAGGATGATATTTATAGTAATTCACCTTCCCGTTAATCGGATACCATTGTGCATGAACATTTAAAGGTGACATAAAAATTGAAACTTGAATTCTCTCGTCTTTAAAATATTCTGGTTCGTGAACCTTTTCTATGATGACCACTTTTCCGTCTGAAGGCGCAATTATTTTATTGTCATCGATTACAGGAGTTCTGGGTGGCATTCTAAAGAACCAAATGATAAGCCCAAATAGCACGATTCCCATAATGGCGAGAATCAGAACTATCCATTTGATAGGTATCAATGAATTCAGCAAGGCCAAAAGTCCTAATATTATAAGTGCAGATAAAATAATTACACTCGTTCCTTCTTTGTTTAATTTCATCTTAAATCCAAAATAAATAACACATTACTAGGGGTGCACTAAACACAATCCCATCAAACCGGTCTAATATTCCTCCGTGTCCGGGTAGAATATTTCCCGAGTCTTTTAATCCGACTTTTCTTTTTAGCATAGATTCACTCAAATCTCCTAAAAACCCGAATAAACTTACAATGACTGCCATTCCAGTCCACAAATAACGTGAACTTTCGGTAATATACGAAATAAAAAATCCTGCTATTAATGAAAATACAAAACCTCCAATAACTCCTTCCCATGTTTTTCCGGGAGAAATTGCGGGAACTATTTTATGTTTTCCTAGTAACTTACCCGTGACGTAGGCCATTGAATCGCTTGTCCACAGAATAATGAAATAGCCAAGTAACATATATCGACCATTCAACATCCCAATCTTCATTGAAAAATCTGTGTTGGTTACAAGCACGATTAGTGATATAAACGGTACAAAAACGTAAAGAAACGCAAACATCATTTCAGTGATATACTTAAATTGATTCTGCTTGGTGGTAAACAATTCGTAAATAAAAAACACAAAAATGAGTGGAATAAGCAGTAAGATCCACTGCAATTGTATTACTTCTTGGAGAATAAAGAAAGAGAGAATATAGGCGCTCCCTAATGTTATTAACTTACTTGCTACACCTAATGTGGGCTGTTTGCCTTGATTAAAAAGTTTAGTTAACTCTATGGATGCTAACAACATACAAATTAAAAACAACAATCCTGCTGAATAAGAGCTCCAGAGTATACAAAACACAAGGGCAGCCACAAAAAGGCTGCCCGTAATTATTCTTTGAGTTAAATTAATCAATTCTAGTCTGTTTTATTCTTCTTCGTCTTTATTTTGATCCACAGCATTCATTTCAGCCGCTTTCTTTTCTAGAGCTGCCAAAGGTTCTTCCTTTTTAAAGGGTCTTTCTCCAAGAATCTTTTCTAAATCTTCTTTAAAAATAACTTCCTTCTCAAGCAATAATTCTGCAATTTCCGTCAATTTGTCCTTGTTTTCAGAGAGTATTTTTTGAGCTCTCACATATTGCTGCTCAATCATTTTGCTTACCTCTTCATCAATAACTTGAGCTGTGGTATCGCTGTATGGCTTCGTAAATCCGTTTTGGTCGTAATTGTAATAACTCAAATTACCAACTTTTTCGTTTAGCCCGTACATGGTAACCATTGCGTAAGCTTGCTTAGTCACTTTCTCAAGGTCGCTTAGGGCTCCTGTAGATATTTCACCAAATACTATTTGCTCAGCGGCTCTTCCTCCCATGGTTGCACACATTTCATCCAGTAAATGATCCGTTGTTGTGAGTTGTCTTTCCTCTGGAAGGTACCAAGCAGCACCTAAACTTTTTCCTCTAGGAACAATCGTTACTTTTATCAGTGGTGAAGCATGCTTAGTTAACCAGCTCACGGTCGCATGACCCGCTTCGTGGAAAGCAATTTTTTTCTTTTCTGACTGAGTTATTAATTTATTCTTTTTCTCCAAACCACCAATCAACCTGTCCACAGCATCTAGAAAATCTTGTTTATCAACAAAATCTTTCTTTTTTCTTGCAGCAATTAATGCCGCCTCGTTACATAAATTGGCTATGTCGGCTCCTGAAAATCCGGGAGTTTGTTTTGCCATAAATTCGATGTCAAATTCATGTTCAAGTTTTAGCGGTTTCAAGTGAACTTCGAAAATTTCTTTTCGTTCGTTCAAATCAGGCATCTCTACATTGATTTGTCTATCGAAACGGCCTGCTCTCATCAAGGCTTTATCCAAAATATCGGCTCTGTTTGTTGCCGCCAATATAATTACTCCACTATTCGTTCCAAAACCATCCATTTCGGTAAGCAATTGATTTAGCGTATTTTCTCGTTCATCATTGCTTCCCATATTGGGGTTATTTCCTCTAGCTTTACCGATGGCATCTATTTCATCTATAAAAATAATACAAGGCGATTTTTCCTTTGCTTGCTTGAATAAGTCTCTTACACGAGAAGCACCTACACCCACAAACATTTCAACAAAATCTGATCCTGACATAGAAAAGAAAGGTACTTTGGCCTCCCCAGCAACTGCTTTTGCTAATAAAGTTTTACCAGTTCCTGGCAACCCAACCAATAAGGCTCCTTTTGGAATTTTCGCTCCCAAACTCGTGTATTTTTTTGGGTTTTTAAGGAAATCAACAATTTCTTGAACTTCTTCCTTAGCACCCTCCAATCCGGCAACATCTTTGAAGGAAACATTGACATTTTTTCCCTTTTCAAATAGTTTGGCTTTGGATTTTCCGATATTGAAAATTTGGCCACCGCCTCCGCCACCACCTACTCCACCGGTCATTCTTCTCATTATGATTACCCAAACTAAAATAATAGCTACAACAAAAAGTAAAGATCCAACCCAGCTGTAGTCCTCTTGTACTCCAAATTTAATAGTGAATTGTTTCTCTCCAGGTAGGTTGTTATTTAATTCCTTTAATTCTTTGTAAAAATCTTCTGAGGGAGGAGCATCAAATACAAAGTGAGGGGCTGTTTGATTGAACATCGTTGGCTTTCTAAATGATTTATAATCATCATTATTTGCAATTGCCTCGCTTGTCAATCTTACCTCTGCCTTTCCGGTATTTTTGATGTAGGTGATTTTTTCAACTTCCCCGTTCCGAGCCATCTCCTGAAACTTGTAATTGTCTATTACACCTTTTCCAGTTGCTGATCCTCCCATTAAACTAAAACCAACTATTGCAACTATTGCAATTCCATAAATCCAATAAAAATTGAATTTTGGTAGGTTATTCTTGTTTTTTGAATTTTTTGGCGGAGTTTTTCTATTGTTCGTTGCCATATTCTTTAGTCTTCTATGTTAATTAATTTCGCGTCTGCCCACAACCCCTCAATGTCGTAATGGTCTCTCGTTTCTTTGTAAAATACATGAACCATAACGTTCACATAATCCAACAAAATCCACAAGGAATTATCACTTCCTTCTTTGTGAAAGGGTTTTTCGTTTAATTGTTGGCTTGTTTCTTTTTCTACAGATTTTGCAATTGAATCCACCTGAGTATTGGATTCTCCATGACATATTACAAAATAATCTGTTACTGAGTTAGGGATATCTCTGAGGTCAACACACACAATGTTGTGAGCCTTTAACTCTTTCATTCCTTCTACGATAGTGTCCACTAATTGCTTAGTGTATTGAGTTGTTTGTTTATTCATTTATTTTTTTTACGCTCCGTAAACTTACTACAAATTTTCAAGTTGTGCGGTGTAAGATTTTCCTTTTTAAATGATTGTTGTCAGTGAATTGATACTTACATTTATACCATGAATGCATTTGGAGCAACTATTCCGGATAAAATTGGACACACAATCACAGAACTCGAATCTGTGGACTCTACTAACAATTACCTTTCCAAACTGGCAAATGAGACAATTGTGGAACATGGGTCGGTAATTTTGGCACATTATCAGACAAATGGCCGAGGACAAAGAGGAAATACTTGGGTGAGTGAATCTGGGAGTAATCTAACTTTTAGTTTATTCTTAGATACGTCTTTTTTAAAATTGTCTCAAAACTTTCTGTTAAGTATGATGGTGTGTAATTCAGTTCATGAGTTGATTTCGAACTACACCGATAAATCAGAGATAAAATGGCCCAATGATTTGTTGATTGAGCAAGAGAAAGTGTGCGGAATTTTAATTGAAAACTCCATTCAAAAGAATCACTTGATCAAATCGATTGTTGGTATTGGACTCAATGTTTCTCAACGACAATTCGCAAAAAAAAACAGCGCTACTTCTCTTCAAATCCATTCGAACAAAAAGCTGGATAAAAAAGAAGTTTTGAAAAAGCTTCTTACGATTTTAGATAAGAATTATGCGATCTTGTCCCAAGGAAATCAATTGGCAATAAAAAATTATTATTTCGAACACCTAAAGGGGTACAAAACTGAATTGCCTTATGAATGGACAGATTCAAAGGAGCGATTTATTGGAGAAATATTGGAGGTTGAGGATACAGGATTAATAAGAATGAAGATCAATCAAAAGAAAATTAGGATGGTTGAATTGAAAGAGATTAGGTTACTAGCCAACTGATCTTTTTAGTGTTAATGTCCTGAGTGGAACTCTCATTCACCATTAGATTTTCGCTTTTGAGATTGCTACCGAAGTGTATATTAAGCATTTATCGAAAGACTGGAATGACATTATAATTGATTCATCTTACCATTCAGATTCCTGCCTTCGCCGGAATGACAATTCACAATATTCTTCTATTTTATTCCTCAATTTCTTGAGTTGAGATTATCAACGTTCGCATGAAAGACAAGATGAAAATATTAAATAGTTATAAAAAAAATCCCCAACCGATTTTATCAGTTGAGGATTACAATTAACTCCAATATTAATTTTACAAATGAATCACTTCATCGTAAGCAGCGGCTGCTGCTTCCATTACAGCTTCGCTCATGGTTGGGTGAGGATGTACAGTCTTGATGATGTCATGACCTGTAGTTTCTAGTTTTCTTAGCGCTACAAGCTCAGCAATCATTTCTGTTACGTTACTTCCAATCATGTGCCCACCGAGTAATTCTCCATATTTGGCATCAAATATAAGTTTCACAAAACCATCTTTGTGGCCTGCTGCACTTGCTTTTCCTGATGCAGAGAAAGGAAACTTCCCAACTTTGATGTCGTATCCAGCTTCTTTTGCTTGTGCTTCCGTCATTCCTACTGAAGAAACTTCTGGCGAACAGTAAGTACATCCAGGAATATTTCCGTAATCCAATGGTTCTGGGCTGTGTCCAGCTATTCCTTCTACACAGATAATTCCTTCGGCCGATGCCACGTGAGCCAATGCTGCACCTGGCGTACAATCACCAATGGCGTAGTAACCCGGAATATTTGTTTGGTAGTTTTCACTTACCAAAATTTTACCTTTATCAGTAGCAATTCCTACTTCTTCTAACCCTATATTTTCGAGGTTGGCTTCGATTCCTACTGCCGACAATACCACGTCACATTCTATTTTCTCTTCTCCTTTTTTTGTTTTTACCGTTACCGAACATCCATTAGAAGTTACGTCAACTTTTTCTACCGAAGAACCAGTCATTATTTTGATTCCTTGTTTTTTGAAGCTCTTTTCTAGTTGTTTCGAAACATCCACATCTTCTACCGGCACAATGTTTGGCATGTATTCTACAATCGTCACCTCCGTTCCCATAGCGTTGTAGAAGTAAGCAAACTCCACTCCTATCGCTCCAGAACCTACTACTACCAATCTTTTTGGTTGTTTTGGCAAAGTCATTGCTTCTCTGTACCCAATGATATTTTTTCCATCCTGTGGCAAATTTGGTAACTGACGAGATCTTGCTCCAGTAGCAATGATGATACTCTCAGCTGAGTATTCGGTCACTTTTCCATCTGCTGCAGTTACTGCCACTTTTTTACCTGGCAATACTTTCCCCATTCCCTCTATTACTTCAATTTTGTTCTTCTTCATCAAGAATTTTACTCCTCCACTCATTCCTTCTGCTACTCCTCTACTTCTTTTTACCACAGCATCAAAATCATGTTTTGCCTCTTTTACTGAGATTCCGTAGTCTGCTGCGTGATTAATATATTCAAAAACGTTGGCACTTTTTAATAATGCTTTTGTAGGAATACATCCCCAGTTTAGGCAAATTCCACCCAAACTTTCTTTTTCAATGACAGCTACCTTAAGTCCTAACTGCGAAGCTCTTATCGCTGCAACATATCCACCTGGTCCTGTTCCTACTATTATTACGTCATAGTTCATAGTTGTATTCTTTTTTAGATTGTGAGTGCTAAATTAATAAATCTAGCTTTAATAATTAAAGGGAATCTAAAGTATTGTTTCAAAAATCTCGTTTGTCTATTTTTTTTCTTGAACTCTTTATTTCTGCATTTATTTTTTTGTCTTTCATCCTTTTGCGCTTCACCGAATTGGGTATCGAAGACTTTTTTCTCAACTTCTCTTTTTTCAATGCCCCTTCCAGAATCTTTTTAAGTTTAAACAAAGACTTTTTTTTATTCTTCATTTGTGAGCGATATTCTTCCGTTGAAATTCTCATAAAATCTCCAGAAATGTACCCACTGGACTTTGATCGAATCAACTCTTTTTCCTCATCCGATACCATGACAGATTCTTTGAAATTCCACACAAGTGTTACTCTCGATTCTGTTTTATTTACATGCTGCCCTCCTTTTCCACTACTTCTTGAAGTTTCGAAGGAGAATTCTGATTGAATTTGTTCTATGAGCTGAGTTAAGTTTTTCATCGTGGCTTTAACTTGATTATTAGTTGCCGGTTATAAGTATAGGATTTTATTAACAACATACTCGAACTAGTGTATCAAAAATGAAATTATGTCTTTGGCTTGAAAAAGAATATAAAATAAGTCGAAGTAAATTCACGGAATCATATTTTCAAAATCTCTTTTACTCTATTCCATTCTCTCTATTCTATTTTCTAAAAAACCTAAAATCATAAGTTATCAAATCCTATGTATTATAAATCAATGAATCGCACTTCTCCACTCCAAACCTTCACATATCTTCCCTTCTATTTCGTTCAGCTCTTCTAATCTTTTGTAGATAGTATCTTTGTCCCAATACATCAATGCCAATTTTACAAACATAGTTCCGTGTTTGGCTTCACTAGTCCAAATCTCCTTGTAAAATCTTTTTAATTCTGGATCCTCTAGTACTTCACTTATAAGTTTAAATCTTTCCATTCCCCTCATTTCCACAATACTCGCAATAAGCATTCTGTCAATTAATCTTTCTTCTACTCCCGACCGGATTGATCCAATCAGTTGTTTCATGTACTTGTCTTCCGCCATTTTTTGGGGCAACTGTACCCCTCTCTTTTCCATAAATTTGTACACCCCCTCAAAGTGCTCCAATTCTTCAATGGCAGTCTCAATTAAATGAGGAATCCACTTGGTTTTATCTGGACATTTTGCGATGAGCCCCATAGCCATGGCTGAAACTTTTCTTTCATTATCTGCATGATCTTGCAATAAAGAATCCATGTCTTTGATGGCGTTTTCTGCCCATTCTCTGGGTGTTTCGTAGGTTAAATCTATTGAATATTTCATTTCCTTCGTATTTTCGTTCAAAATTATAAATTCCTACACTTATAAATTTGAATCCCTCGTTTAATTTTTAATTCTGTTGTAGTATCTTTAAGACAAAACTAAAGGATTTCCGCCTCAATGAAAAAACAAACCTACTGGAATGCCACCATGAATCATCTTTCAGAAAAAATGGCTGTCATCGAGAACGCCCTCAAAGACACCCAAGATGCTGCCAATTCTGACACCAAAAGTTCTGCTGGCGACAAACACGAAACGTCCAGAGCCATGGCCCACATTGAAAACGAGCGACTTGCCTCCCAACTTAAAGTATTACAAAATCAAGTAGAAACTTTACAAAAAATTAACCCGACTATTGAGGGAGAAACGATTAATTTTGGTAGCTTAGTTAGTTGTGAAGACTTACTCTTTTTCATTTCTATTGGTTTAGGTAAGATAAAACATGATTCTACTGATTTTTTTGCCATTGCAGCAAATTCTCCCGTTGGAAAATCATTGATAGGTAAAAAAGTAGGAGAAACAATTCTTATTGGAAATAAAAAAATAACCATTACGTATGTCGAATAAATTACTTTTTTTCCTCCTTTTACTTTTCTCTAACTTCGTAGTTGGTCAGGATTCCCATGTAAATGAGCTCTCTCTTAAGGAACAAAAATTCAGAACAGGATTCTCGATGAAATTAGCCTTAATCCCTCAAAGGTCTCTGTTGTT
>Ga0233450_10000716_pt1 | contig 37644 bp, 43 predicted proteins | sample 011ome_30_FD_189956 | JGI IMG/M metagenome (GOLD analysis project Ga0233450, IMG submission 189956) | Coastal salt marsh microbial communities from the Groves Creek Marsh, Skidaway Island, Georgia - 011501CT (spades assembly) | ecosystem: Environmental > Aquatic > Marine > Intertidal zone >... | reverse complement strand
ATCGTAAAAATACGAATGTCATGAAACTTGATGATAGTGAACAGGCCCTGATGAACGAAATTGAAATTGATGTTCCTCGACGTCAGCCTGTAAAAAAACAAATTTCTCAAATGAAAACACAATTTACGCCACCGCAACAACAGTTTTTCCAGGAAGATATTGACTCGTTTGCTAATCCAAACAAACAAGCACAGCCATCTGTACCTCCACCAGAAGCACCCGTTGATTATCACGAATACGACGATGAACCCGATATGGACTACGGGGGTGGAGGAGGTGGATATATGATGGAAGAAGAGGAAGAAAAACCATCACCAGGGTTTAAGACGATCGACGAAGAGAAAGCGGATCTTGTTAATAAACTCGGACGTTTGGAAAAAAAGGGTTTTACTGTCAACAAACGTTTGAATGCTTATTCCCCTGTAGACGAACTTAGAAATGAAGTAAAACGGATAACATATAGTATAGATGTAGACAAATCGATTAAGTTTTCGAGACGTATGCTTATTGCGTGTACGACAGGCCTTGAGTTTATGAATAAGAAGTATAACCCATTCGAGATCCAACTTGACGGGTGGTCTGAAAACGTCATGGAAAACGTTGACGATTACGATGAAGTATTTGAAGAATTATACGTGAAATATAGATCTAAAATGCACGTCGCTCCAGAAATCAAATTGATTATGATGCTTGGAGGCTCAGCGATGATGTTCCATTTGACGAATAGTATGTTCAAATCGGTCATGCCAAACATGAATGATGTGATTAAACAAAATCCAGGACTGGTTCAAAACATGATGTCTGCAGTGCAAAATACAGTACCAAAATCACAACAACAAACGTCTGATAACGGTGAACCACACGAAATGCAAGGTCCAGGGTTCGATATTTCCAGTCTCATGGGTAACATTATGATGCCACCAACACCACCAATGAACACAACAAGTATTCCAGCTCAAGAACCAGTTGTATTAGACGATGACGAAGATGACGATATTTCCGATATTGCCGAAGCGCCAACACCAGGTGATGTCGAAGGAGGTGGTGATGGGGAATTGCGTGAAGTTAAAGTTACCCAGACCAAGGGTAAACGCGGTCGAAAGAAAAAATCGGTCGAAATTAATTTGTAAAATATAGTATATGATAGGGTATTGTCCATTAGACGAAGATCCTATTGAAAGGCCGAGACCTTCACGAGAAGTATCAGTCCCAGTCCAGGAGAAAGGTAAAAATTCTACTGGTAGAGGAGAAGATACGGAGTGTAATTATGTTGTTTTGTTCTTTATTGCGGGTGTTATTGCCTTAGCAATCATGGACACGCTCCCATCACGAAAGTAAGTAAACAAAACTTTCTACCATTCTGACATTTTCCAGAATAGTAAAAAAAATAATTATTTTAGTTGTTCAGGAATGACGAATCCATCATCGTCAGTCCAGTTTGTATCGTACATGTGTTTATCTTTTCTTTCACCTATAACTAACCAACTAACATTTGCGGTAGAAGATGTGTTTTGACATGATATTGTAAGTATATTTCCAGATACGGAACCTTTTACCGCGTCCCAATCGGATTCGTTTGATGTAAAACATTGAACGTTTCTATTCAGTGCTTCAAATGTACCACTTGTCATTTTAGAAACAGTATCTAAGTTTATAGAAGCACTTCCGTTTTCTAGATCAACTTTACCTCTGTATATGAGATCAGCTTGCGGACCTTCTATGAAAGAGTGATAAAGATTGTGTGTATTACTCATATTTGCAAGTGGGTGATCTATTCTGAAGGAACCACTACCTTTTGATAACGTACCTGTACAGTTTATATTACCAACAACATCTAAAGGGTGAGCCGGACTTATCGTTCCTATACCGACGTTCCCACTATTATAATATATATCTGTGGTTGACGGTGCAGTAAATTTTAATTCACCAATTCTCAAGGAACCAGGTCCAGGACCTGAGCCACCACCAGTTCTTTCAACAGATAGTCTAAAATATGAATACGCGACTGAGTTACTAAACGAGATAGTTGTATATTGTCCGTCGGTATATGTTTGTCCCGTAAAGCTATGTATTAAACTCCATGTCGAACCATTCGTACTTCCCAAAATTTTACCCTCGGTTGGAGCGTTTGCACTTCTAAAATTCTGAGGTGCAATTTTTACTGAATCTATGGTTATACTCGTTGGAACCTGTAACTGTATCCATTGACCCCATGACTGCGAGCTTCCGTCATATGTTGTATAACTATTACCATCATAAGTTCCAGTAGGAGACCCGGTATACGCCCACTCATTATCCATCCACGATTCTGCCCCTATGACATTATTAAATGCATAATACGCATCGGATCCACTAGAATTACTATTGGCCGATGCTACATATCCACCCGAACTCGCGGAAGTCATCGTAACAGTTGGATGTGAGACTGTACCGTATGACCAAAATTTATTAGTCCAAGACATTGCACCCCCTCCACTTGATGTGAGAACATGTCCACTCGTCCCCGAGGAACCATTTGCACGTAAACCACCCGTTACATTTATATCACCCGTAACATCTAACGGATAAGATGGATTAGTGTTTAATATACCAATTTTACCTGTATTATCAATTTTTAGTTTCTGTGTATATGTAACTTCCTTGGCTTTAATCCTAATACCATTAATTGTCATCCTACTATCGAGTGGGGGACCATTTGCGTCTGTAAGGTCTTGGCTTCCAGAATTAGAATGAATAATAATAAGAAAGGTATTATATGGGTCGTCGACACTTGCATCTATGGTTCTTGTAAATATATTGTTCCAACTATTATCAGACCCCCAATTATAATTTTGAAATCTCCTTTCTTTGATAACATTATATGTTACACCACCATCGTTAGTACCAAAAAAGGTATAAGCTCTCGGTAAATGAAATCTATCTACAACATAAAAGTCTAATTCTTCAACAATTACACGTTCCGGTATAGTAAATTCTAACCATTCACCTTTAAATCCTGGTACTTTTTCTGCAACATCTAGGTAGTAGGTTGTAATGGGAAGGTAACTACCAATATCAAAAAAAGTATAGTCACCAAGATCGACTCCATCCCATACCTTATAATCCCGATAACTTCCATAAGTCCAACCGTAATGGTAATAAGCCGGGTAACTGGAACTGTGAGAAGCTTGCAGTGCATAATGCGTATTAGTCGAGGTTACATATACCGGTTCGGATTCTGAAATGTCCGATGAGGTCAAAGAAACTAGTGGGTATGTAAGGGAGGATCCGACCACGGCTTCCCCCCAATATGAAGATGATGAGGCTGATCCATAATTGTTAAGTTTAGGTGAATATGCCAAATTAACATGATCAAGGCTTATACCCGTCAATAATGTACCTGGACCTATAAATCCATATCTAGACTTAATTTTTCCTACTACATCTAGAGCTTCAGATGGTAAAACCGACGCACTAAGGTTTATACCTAAAGTAGCACTACCACTTGAGTCTTGCTGCATCTTAATCGATGTATTATCTATTGTTCTATCATCTCCCGGATTTAAGTCAAAGCATACCTGACTAGATTTTAATCGTATTCTATCTGGACCCGGTTCTATTTCACCCATTGTTTCATTATAGACATTGTCATAATCAAACCCATCACCACCTTTATACAGTAACAGTTCAGATTTTTCAAGATTTTCATAAACACGGTTTTCTATAACTGAAAGTTCGTATCTATTATCTCCTTTTGTACCACCAAAGTATATACTTTTACGAGATGTATCTGAATCATCGTTTGAACCTATAGATATACCAGTTCCCTGAATATATCCTCCAACCGTTACGTTACCTTTAACAACCATAGACTGAGCGATATTGTATACCCAAACATTTGATCCACCTGTATCAACCTGACTATCCGAACCAGCTACTGTTGTCGTTGCACCCCCTATATATGTTATATTATTTACACTAAACTCATTTGGTCTAAGACCACCAGAAGGAGGTGTAATTACAGAGTAATGGTGTTCAGATTTTCCTATAGCTATCATTTCACCTTCACCATCAACAGATACGGATTCTCCTAATGAATGCAGAGTCGTCACAAATAAATTACTATCCACGTTATAATCCAATACTTCAATAGTTTCGTTTGGAAATTTTACCCAATTATCACCATTCCAATCGAATACATTAACAATACCACTATTGTTTGATGGTTCTACAACTGATGTCCATACAACACTACCTTTACATCCAGAAATTATACGCCTACCCGAACCATCAAAACGTGTAGACCACCCCTGTAATGTATATTCTTTGAATCCGTTTATATGTTGACTATATTCGTCTAAACCCATCCCTTTCCATACACCATTAATCGGATCCCAATCGAATGTTAATATTCTCCCCGCCAAATCGAGACGATCATCTGATTCAGGTAATGAACCGTAATTAGAAGGAGCACCTGCTAATATACGCGTACCCGCCCTGTTTATATCTACAGATGCGCCAACTGTATCACCCCATCTAATTTTTGTAGGGTAATAATCGTGATCTGTACCTCCAGAATTAATACCAGTTATACCTATAATAGATGTTATAGAAACATTACTGGTCCAGGTTGTACCACCAGATAAAACAGAAAAATTATCGTAAACATGTGCATTACCTGTGTGAAAAGCCGACGTCGCCTGATCAAGTATAGACCATATATTTCTGAACGATGGTTCGCCTATGATTATCTTATCACCTATATCCGTTATACCTAATGAAAATCCAAAATAAAAACCTTTCCACGAAGGCTGTATGACACTACTTGATAAAGGCGATGAAGGTGAATCTAATGTTTGCTGCAAAGTATAGTTTGAACCATTCCATTTGTATATATAAACTTTACCTTCTGATACAGGTGTATTATAATAATTAATCTCCGTTGTTGGGTAAAGTCCACCATTTGTATCGAAGGCGGGCGCTGTTCCGTTTTGTAGTGTTAACGTATTATAGAAAGGTGCACCAACGACTAATATGTTACCATCGTATTGCGATAATGCAATGGAGTGTCCAAATCCTCCCGTTTGTGATACTTCAGAACCTCTCTGTGTCCATCCGTTACCTGAACTATCTTTAGTAAATACACGAGCATAACCTGTTATATTACTTACAGAGCCAAACCATGTTCCGGGTGCACCTATAGCTACCATATCTGCATTATCCGTCCCGTCGAGGGATCTACCAAAATCTTCACTTGGATAGTTAGTAAATAAAGATAACGAGTATATTTCTATGTATTCCGGATCACCTGAGGTCCAGTTAGTGGTTCGTCTTGATGTAAATACAAACGCAAAATATGTATATGTGTTACTTATTGTAAGAGTATCGATCCAATCTTCTAGCGCTGGTAGAGGCGCTGTCGAATTTGTAAAATTACCTAAATTCGTCCAGTTAGTATCGTCATTACTCCCTAATATAGTCATGGTAGCAGGTTCATTATTATAAATTCCACCTTTTTGTAGCCTAAACTTACTAGGTTGAATTGCAGTTGATAACTGTATTTTTATCCATTCACCGCTTACACCTCCTACACCTTGATAACCATAATATGCACCATCAACCCAATTCGATGGTACTCCTCCTGCCGGTGAGACGGAAGAATCTGGATAACTTTGTATCACATTCCCGATTGATTCACTTTTCCAAGATTCTGTATTAAATGGACCAAACGCTTTATACGAATCTATATTATTTGCGTCATAAAAAAAGGTTTGGGTGGGGTGCGGGGTGGACACAGAATTAGTAGTCGTATAAGTTATACCACCAATAGTGCTCGTGTTGCTACTAAGTGAAGTTGGGGGATACAGTACCGGTCCATTACGGCTTGGATCACCTTGAATTGTATTTTCATGGTACCAAAGTTTTGTTGTTTCGTTATAAGTGTATACGTTACACAAATTATTTAGTGGTTCACCTGCAAATATTCTCTGAATTTGACCCTTTTTACCTCGTGACAATTTAGATTCAGTAGGTATACAACTGTTTAATATTTCACTATTACGAACTGATGCACTATATCCAGCGTCTGTGACTGATGTATTATTTGTATTATTACTACTAACTGAATTAAATAAAGACATTACACTATAGTTTAGTTATATTAATTTTATACTTATCTGACGTCCCAACTTCCACCTTGAACTTGAATTGTTGAAATTTGTATAGTTCTGGATGCTTCGGATGTTATACTCCCTGCTGTAATATTTGTCAAATTCGTACCATCACCCCTAAATGAAGTTGCATTTACTGTACCATTAACATCTAATGGGTATGCTGGGTTTGTATTTAATATACCAATTTTACCAGATTTATCGAGTTTTAATTTTTGACTGAACGCTGATAAAGTATTACCCTTTAAACGTACGTTAGACCAATAAATTCCATCATGCGGGACTCTTGCTCTAGAACATATAAGAACAAACTTATTATACGCTGTTTCATTAATTGAAGGGGTCCTTGTAAATGCAGAAACGTCTGTAAATGTAGATGCAACATACGACCATGGTTTTATTTCGGTGTGTATATGGTAATAATCTGTACCATTATTACTTCCAAATACATGTAAATTAACTGGGAAAGATCCACTACTTGGTACGTTTATTAATACTTCCGTGAGTAAAAGTTTAGGGACGGATGAAGCCATTTGAATCTCAATCCATTCACCCGGGTACCCAGGAAACCTTTCTGTACTACCAAAATAGTAACCAATTTCTGGACCAAACCTCGTATAAAGAGGAGTACCTTGAGCTCCGTCTGCACTTCCAGTATCAAGTTGCCAAGTATTGAAACCGGTATATGAGGAATCAAATACTTTCCATGCATTAGTAACGTCGAATGAGCTGAGTACCGTATATCCCTGATCCACATTACTTGTTAAATTTACTGTTGGGTACGTAGTTGAAGACGAAATCATACTCATTTCTCCTAATATGAGATCATTATAAGATGAACCTGCTATACCTGTACTGTCATTAATTCTAATTAGACTATCGTGTAAATCTAGACCTAATAATTCTTCACCACGTCCTATAAACCCTTGTGAAGACTTAATTTTACCATATACATCTATGGCTTCCGTCGGTGAAGCTGTATTTACACCAAATTGTCCACCTTGAAGTTTATTTTTATTCATGGTGAAACGTATATCTTCTCCATCTCTTTCATACCCCGTATTTAAATCAAAACATATTTGACCACTTTTTAATCTTATTCTATCTGGTCCATATATTCCTCCCCCGTTGAAGTCGGCGTTGTTATCACCTTTAAATATGAGTAGTTCCGATTTTTCCGCAGATTCGTAAACGCGATTTTCTATAACAGTATAATCGTATGCGTTATCAGCTTTTGTACCACCGAAAAATATAGTTTTTCTAGACGTATCGGTATCATCGTTTGATCCCACAGCAATACCAGTTGTTTGCATACAACCACTTACAGTCATGTTACCTGAAACTATCATAGATTGTGGGACATTATATACCCAAATATTAGATGTACCTGTAAGAATATGCGAATCACTTCCAGCTACAGTTGTAGTCGCACCACCTATATATATGATTCCATGAACACTAAACTGTGAAGGTCGAGATACATTACCACCGTAATTTATGTTATTTTCACCCATACCTATACCTATCATTTCACCTTCTCCATCAACGGATACAGAGTCACCGAGTCGCATGTTTTCATAAAAATAAAAAGATGAATGTGAATTTGTATTTAAATCAACACTGACGGAGCTGGTAGGGTAACTTACCCATGCATCACCATTCCAATCGAATATTTCGACGTGACCCCTAAGTTTTCTTTTTATTGATACCCATTCTGGTGCACCTGCAACAATTCTATTACCCGAACCGTCAAATTCTGCAGAAAATCCGAGTAATCTAAAATTAATACCACCATTAATATGTTTATTAATTGTGCCCATTTCATCCCATGTACCTGTTACATAATTCCATTCAAGTGTATAGATTCGTCCAGAAAATATTTGTGGTGACGCATTTGAAGTACCGTAACTGTAAGGTGCTGTTGCAAATATACGGGTACCAGCTCTATTTATACCTACAGATGTACCAACAGCTTCAAAAGGTCGAATCTTTTCTGGTTGTGTATCTACTGTTATACCACCTATTGAAGTTACGCCTATAACTCCGGTAACATTTACATTACTGGTCCATGTGGTACCACCAGATAAAACAGTATGATTATGATACACGTGTGCGTTACCGGTATGTTCCCACGCGGTTTCGAGGTCAGATACTTCAACGGCGTTGTAATATTCATCATATACTGATGTGTCAAAGAATAAATCACCTGTTTCTTGATTGTTTTTAGCTATATCATCTAATTTTCTAATAGATGGAGAACCAATAATTATCATATTACCTATATCTGATATATCTAGAGAATACCCAAAATAAAAGTTTTTCCATGAAGCGGGTAAACTAGTTGATAAAGTACCCGAAGGTGAACTAATAGTTTGTTGCAAAGAGTACGAAGACCCACCCCATTTAAAAATAAAAACACGCCCTTCACAAACTGGATAATCAGAAGATGTTGCAAAAGCGGGTGTTTGTTGGTTATAAAAAGGTGCCCCTACAACGAGAATATTACCATCATGTTGTGATAATGAAACAGCATGCCCGAACCCGTCAGATGAAATCGAACTAACTGGGTGTGCAATAGTACCACCTCTTTGTGACCATCCGCTTCCTGTACTATCCTTTTCATATATATACACTCGACCTTCTGTAGTACCTGGCGCTCCTATAGCTACTATAGAAGCATCATCTGTTCCTGCTAAAGAAAACCCAAATTTTAATATGGACGAATCAGGTGAACTTATGGTGTACTCTTTATACCAAAATTTAGTTATTATATTATATTTATATACAACAACTTGATTATTATTTTTTTCACCTACAAAAATTCTCTGTATAGAACCTTTTATACCTCTTGATAATTTTGACGATGTTGGTAATGCAGATGAGTTGTTATTGCTCATACTTATGAATTATGTACATTTTATTTATTATCTTTTCCACGTTGCAGGTAATACACTAATTTTAGAAATAGATATAGTTCGAGACGCTTCAGTTGTAATTGATGATGCAGTCACACCTGTTAAATTCGTACCATCACCTCTAAATGAAGTTGCATTTACTGTACCATTAACATCTAATGGGTACGCTGGTGTTGTAGTTCCAATACCAACATTACCAGAGCTTATATATACGTTCGATCCCGACGTTGTCCAAGGACTCAAACCACTACTAGTTATGGTTGACCAAGACATTACACCCCCACCACTCGATGTGAGTACCTGTCCACTCGACCCCGTGGAACCATTTGCACGTAAACCACCCGTTACATTCATATTACCTGTAATATCCAATGGGTACGCCGGAGATGATGTTCCAATACCAACATTACCAGTATTGTAATGTATAATCGTAGTACCACTTGGCTGTGTCCAGTAACCTCCACCTCCTCCTCCACTCGGAGCAGCCCATACTGGAATACCACCACCAGAAACTGTAAGTACCTGACTAGTAGAACCTATACTTAAATTTGAAAGTGTATTTTGACCCGATGCATATATCAAATCACCCGTTTCAAATGCATTTGTTATACCCGAACTATTACTTATTATAGTTGAATTTTGTAAGTTCGTGATTCTCGTCGAGTTACTTGCCAAGTCTGTACTTACAGTCCCTATTCTCGTTGAATTACTTGCCAAGTCTGTACTTACAGTCCCTATTCTCGTCGAGTTACTTGCCAAGTCTGTACTTACAGTCCCTATTCTCGTTGAATTACTTGCCAAGTCTGTACTTACAGTCCCTATTCTCGTCGAGTTACTCGCCAAGTCCGTACTTACAGTCCCTATTCTCGTCGAATTACTTGTTAAATCTGTACTTAAAGCGACACCCGTGAGAAATGTACCATCACCATAAATTCTTATTGCGTTTACATTCGAAACAAATATATCACCCTTATCATCGCGCGCCACGAGCTGGTTCGATAAATTTGAAACATTTCCTAAAACTCTAATATTTGCATCAGTTATACCACTCCATGGACCACCGGTTATAAAATCATCTGTGTATAAATTTGCCGGTGTTGCCGAACCTATATCGGCAACATTTTCCCATGTAGGTGCGTTACCTGTACCATTTGTTTTTAGAAAATATCCAGAAGTTCCGGGTGTAAGTTTCGACAAAGCTGACGGAGCGCTTGCGTATAACATGTCTCCGGTGCCATACGATGTTATATTAGTCCCACCTCTATTTACGGGTTGTACTTCATTTTCCAAAACACCAATTCGTACTACATTACTTGCCAAGTCTGTTTCTACCGTAGTTATTCTTCCAGCATTACTCGCCAAGTCTGTTTCTACCGTAGTTATTCTTCCAGCATTACTCGCCAAGTCTGTACTTACAGTCCCTATTCTCGTTGAATTACTTGCCAAGTCCGTACTCACAGTTTCTATTCTCGTTGAATTACTTGCCAAGTCTGTACTCACAGTTTCTATTCTCGTCGAGTTACTTGCCAAGTCTGTCTCTACCGTAGTTATTCTTCCAGCATTACTTGCCAAGTCTATTTCTACCGTAGTTATTCTTCCAGAATTACTCGCCAAGTCCGTACTCACAGTTCCTATTCTTGTCGAATTACTCGCTAAGTCCGTACTTACAGTTCCTATTCTCGTCGAATTACTCGCCAGGTCTGTACTCACAGTTCCTATTCTCGTAGAATTACTCGCCAGGTCTGTTTCTAAAACGCCAACTCGAGCTACATTACTCGTCAAGTCTGTTTCCAAAACACTAACTCGGGATGCATTACTTGTCAAATCCGTTTCTAACCCGCTTACTCTTGATACATTACTCGTCAAGTCTGTTTCCAAAACACTAACCCGAGCTGCGTTACTTGATGTATCGATGGCTAAAGCAATACCTGTGAGTGATGTACCTGATCCTATAAAAGAAGGTGCAGTTATATTTCCCGATGAGATTATGGTACCGGAAGTTGTTAAAGACGTTCCCGTATTTGTAATAATGATTGAATTTGTTGTTTGGTTATCTTGATTCGTAACTTGTTGTAAATTTCCAACTGCTCCTCCCGAACCTGATATACCTGTTAAAGCACTCCCATCACCCCTAAATTTGGCGCCGGATATGAGATTTATATCTATTGTAGCTACGTTACTATTTTCTAAAGCTTCCTGGAGTGTGGATGCAGTTCCACCAGAACCTTTATACTTTTGTATATTACGACCTGTATTACAACCAGCCATTCTTACAAATACGAGTGATTATTTTCATGGTAAAATGAGGCATTTCCCTTTACTGAAATCGTTAGGTTCTTCGGATTTTTGTTTTGGTATTTTGAATCCACCTTGGCGATACACTTTGAGACGTTTATTATACATGGCGTGACATATAGACCATTGGTCGAACATGTCGTAAATATGCGGATTGTTCTTTTTACCGTGCGTTTCACGCATAATCCTTCCAATTGATTGTACAATATCAGACTTAGGGGTCGCAAGTATAACCGTATCGAGTGAAGGTATATCGAGACCTTCATGTGCTTGACTAAATGTCGCAAATATGATTTGTTTTTTACTCGATTCGACTAAATCAACTTCTTTCATACCACCCATATAGAGTCCCGACGTTTTCTTAAAACTTTGGTGGAGTACTTCACAGTGGTGTCGACGATCACTTAATACGAGAACTTGACGCGTCCCCTTAACAATATTTTTTATAAGATTTGCTATAACGATGTTTCTCCCGCGATCTTCGGTAAGTTCTGTAATCATGGTCGCTAATGAAAGTTTACCGAACCGCGTACACGGTGGTGGATCCTGAAAACGTGGACATCTATATTCAATTGGAAACACTTCGACTTGTTCTTGATTTTCACGTTCAACGGCAAAGAATGTTGGTCCCATGAACCAATGTAAAACTTTAGTAAGACCATCTTTACGGGTCGGTGTTGCGGAGAGTCCAAAAATATGTTTAGGACATATTTTAAAAAGGGATTGGGAAAATACTTTTGCGCATATATGATGTGCCTCGTCAACGATAAGTGTACCAATAGTATCGAAATCATTGAATGAATACTCTTTCAAAGAAAGTGATTGGAGCATAGCAATGACAAAATCACAATCTGTTTCTAATTTGTTCTGTTGTACTACACCTATAGTGGCACCTGGACAAAACTGTTGGATACGTTCTTTCCACTGATTTGCTAGAAACTCTTTGTGTACGACAATCATGGTTCGGTATCCGAGTTTACACGCTATGGCCAAGGATACTGTCGTTTTCCCAAAGCCACAAGGAAGTGAGAGAACGCCGTGTCCAGATTTAAGTGCTGCAGCCAAAGCATCATTTTGATGTGTTTCATCACGAAGTTTTCCATTAAATTTACAAGATATTTTAACTGGTGTAGGACGACGATCTTCTTTTGCTTTACCAAACTTTTCTTCACCGTAAAATCGGGGAACACATAGACCTGTTTTTGTTTTTCTGAATACCTTAAAGGGAGGCGGCGGAAACCCGAACTCTGTATTTACAACGGCACGTACCGTGAGTTCCTTTTTGATTTCTGGTGTCTCACCTGTGAGATATCCCGAGCGTGTAAGACTCATTTCTTACTATTAGTTTTTATACTTTATATATTTTAGTACCCACGAATACCCGCTATGTTCGTGAGCGTTCCAAACTCCATTAAATTGAAGTTCAGTGAGAACTGTATCACCTCTTTTCAGTGATTGAACAGGTGTATCTCCATCAACATTACACATAACGCGACGGTACCTAAACGGGACCTTAACTTTTAAAACGTTACCTTCCAATGGGTCATCTAGTTTTTGGGGAAACAAAACAACATCTGTTTTATGTTCGTGTAATTCCCTGATATAATCTCTTACTTTATCGGGTAAAGATATTCTAATATATTTTTTTTCATTATAGTCGTACATTGGTTCATAAACAGTTACAGTGACCGGTAAAGTCATTCTTTACGTGTATATATTATAATAAGAAACAAAACTATAAGTATAAATAAAACGTGTGTAATTAAAACTGGTTGTAATGGTCTTCTCGTTTCGAATGTTTCATGACAAAATGATCTTCCTACTTCTATAGCGGCTTCTATACTCGAATAAGGTGTTTTTCTTTCAGACATCATACCACATAAAGCAACTTTCGAAGATTCCCCGTAAAATGGAACTTGTCCGTATAAACTCAAAACCCCTGATGATTGTTCAAACGACCACTTCCCATCGTTCCAATATGAACCCCACCCTATACGAATACTTGTTGGTTTTGGTACACATAATTGTTTAACGACTTCAGTTTTTAATGTTTCTGGGTCGGTCGATAAAACTTTTTCATTGAGATTACATATAACACACGAAACTGTTTTTTCGTCACTAAGGACTACGGGTTGTAAATTAAACTCGGTTTCCATGGTATATTCTAAATCACTTTTAGGTAAACGAATTGGTTCGTCATAATCTAATAAAATATTAATACACCCGTACGTACTCGGTCCAATTTTCTTAAGGGTATCTTTACCCCAATTCTCACCCACGAGTTGTAACGCTTTACTATTATCTATACATAAAACAAGCATATCATCCTTTATTTTTGTTTTGTTTGTAAAAGTAGCTTCGTACCCATCTTTTTCGTAATGTACTTTTTCAACGTCGTGACCAAACATAAATGTAGCACCCTTATCTATGAGTGCTTTTTGCATTTTGTCGGACATGACTTTACCCGAAACTTTTTGAACGTATTGTTTAGACATACCCACGTGATCAAAACTTTTTACAAATTCAAATGCTGACATGGTTTCCCAAACAACCCCGTCCATGATTAAAGGTAAAGCTTTGAGTAATTTTTCACCCGATTCGGAAAGTTCTCCGAGTGCGTCTTTGAGACTTATACGTTTGTACTTTCCAGGTTGTGCTAAAACACGTACCGAAAGTGACGCTAAAGTCAAATAATCCATTGGTTTAAGGTTTTTAAATACTGTTTTATATACATCGGTATCCACGGGTTGAAACATATCATCCCATTCAATACCCATTTCTTCGAATAAACTATTCGTGTTTACGAATGCGTTATCAAAAACAATTCTATGTGCATGTAAATCTCGTTTACCTCCGGATGGTTCCCACCATGATCCACCTGCAGATTCTTTACGATCGTATATTGTAACTTGATGGTCTGTCGATCTGAGTATTTCCCATGCGACTGACATACCGGTTGGTCCGGCACCTATTACGTGAACTCGCATTTATATATACATACAATTATTATTTAGAAATATACAACAAATCTCGCGTGAGATGATACGTTATTAAAAGTAAGAATGAAAATAAAGTTTGTACGTCTAAATATTCAATTCCCACAATTAGTAAAAATATATTTAAAAGTACATGCATGGGAAATGGGGTTTCTGGGCCCCATCTGGAATGATACCCATATGTTGCGCCACCTGATATCATGAGTGCATTCATGAGTGTTTTGTAAGATGGTGTGTATAAAAACCACGCAGTGTATAAAAGTGCGACGTACGATATAAATATAGACCGTCTAAAAAATTCCTTAACTGAATCAACAATTCGCAAAGGTTTTTTTTCTATAAGTCTTGACTCCCAATGTGGTCCGAGTATAAGATAAGATGTGTACAAAATTAAAAATATTTGCCACATATCACTTATTATATACATCCGAAAAATTTTCATGGTGTAATATAAGATGGCACTATGTGCGTTAAAACCCATTTCAATAAAGCCACCATCAAAACATAAAACTAGGACGTGGAAGTTTGCTGGTGAATTTTTGATACGAAAACAATTTCAAAAAGATCAGGTAAAGTTTGGTGCATGGACGAGAGAACAGATTATTGAACTCGGTCCTACGTTTATAAAATTGGGACAGATCGCATCTTCGCGCGTTGATTTATATCCTTTAGAATTTACGAGAGAATTGGAATCTTTACAGGATGATGTACCGCCAATAGATAGAGACACGGTTTTAAACATGATTGAAACACACGTAAATTCGGGTACATTTTCATATTTTGATAATGAACCTTTCAAATCTGCAAGTATAGGGCAAGTTCATAAAGCAACTTTACAAAATGGTAAAGAAGTTGTTGTCAAACTTAGACGACCTAAAATATACGAAATAATGAAAAGTGATACCGATAATATTAAACAAATCGTTTCATTTCTGGAAAAAGTTGGTATAGATACAGGTACAAATACGGGGTATGTTCTCGATGAATCTATTGATTATTTATTGGCCGAAACTGATTACGAACAGGAAACAAAAAACGCAAAAAAATTTAGGAAATCACTCAAAAAAATAGATTGGATGAAAATACCTAAAGTACATGAACAATTGTGTACACCTGATATGATAGTTATGGAATATGTTCCTTCAGAAAAACTATACGATATATCCGACTCAAAAGTTAATCGAAAAAAGGTGTGTGAAGCATTGATAAATTCTTACGTGATACAGACAATGGACAAAGGGTTTTTCCATGCGGATCCACACCCCGGTAATTTAGGTTTTTCAAGCGATGGTAAACTTGTTTTCTATGATTTTGGTTTGGTTATAGAAATTTCAGATGAAATGCGACAAGGATTTAACGAACTATTCATACACATAATAAATAGGGATACGAAAGGTATTGTTGATGTTCTTATTCGTTTAGAAGTAATTTTACCAACGACATCAGATACGAGTGATATAGAGCTTTTTTTCAAAACAACACTTAATTATCTAGAAACACTCGATGGTAAAAACATTAAAAATGAGATACTAAACGACGAAAATCTTTTAAAACTGGCGCAAGAGAAACCATTTATTATACCAACGGCTTTTGTATATCTAGCAAAAACGTTCTCAACGATTGAAGGAACGTGTGTAAAACTCGATCCCGATTTTACGTATATCGAGTATCTCGAACCTATACTTAGGGAACAGGTTTCTGACGCTATAGATATAGGAAGTATATTTTCAACGGCGACAGAAATGCCAAACCGTGTAAAAAATATAAGTACGGCTCTTCTGAGTATGGAAAAATCACGCGCATCTATGAGACGATCTATGGAAAAAACGCGGCGAGAAATGAGGTACGTACAATACAGTGTTTTATTGGCTGTTTTTGCAGGTAACTTGTTGGAAAATTACAAAGATGTGTCTATATTATTGACAATGTTAAGTCTAGATTTAGCATTTAGGGCTTTTCGTAAAAATCAATAGCGGTCGTTTCTGACGCAGGTGTGGCAGAGGTTTTATTATCTTTGAAAAAATCTTTATGTTTTTCAAATAAACTTTTAGTTCTTTCAATTTCATCTTTGGCGATGTCATTTATTTTTTCTTTTATACCATCAACTTCTCCATCTCGTTGTTTACGAAGTTTTTTACCAAACTTCTTAAATTTCTTTTGCGTGGAAGCAAATGTAGTGGTTATCGAGGAAAGTGAAAACATTATATTACTTATATACTACTAACATTTTTTATCGAGACCCAACAGTCGTAATTTTTGTTCAAATTCTCGTCGTTCGCCTACAGATTCAATTGGTGTACCGTTTGCGATAGCTTCAATTTCCGGTCCTGATAACTGAATCGCATTCATTCTAAAATCCATAAATGCTTTCATGGTAATCGGTACCAGTGGTTGTACAAGTTCATAAATAGCTTCGGCGTACTCTCTAATTTCTTTTTGTGCACCGAGTTCCATTCTGAGACGAAGGTAATGCATGAGATTATGTAAATCTATTTTCCAATAAAATTCAGTATATGTCGATTGGGTAAGTGTACCTCTTGCTTGTTCTCTACACACACCGTCATCGAGTAGGTATTTGTATATTTCATACGAATTATCAAAGTGTTTATTTAACGCATTTTCACGATCGGCGTTAATATCAATTTCACCTTCCGAACCTTGGTGGTTTACTTTTGACTGACCACGTAAAACGTCCGGTTTATAATATTGTTCTGGAACTATGGAATATCTCGCTGAATATTCATTTACACTTGCCATTCTATGACGCATGTGTTGACGAGCAATATATATAGGCATTTTGATATGAAACTTGAATTCAACCATTTCGAATGGCGTGTTGTGCCAATGACGCATTAAATATCTAATAAGACCTGCATCACCTCTCGATGTCGTCGTACCTTCTCCGTAAGAAACCCGAGCGGCTTGAACAATTGACGTATCAAGATTTTCCCTCGGCATGTAATCAACGAGTCTAACAAAACCATGATCGAGTACTTTTTTCTCCATTTAGTATAGGTACGATCACAATCTTTAAGATGTTATCCGAGAGCGATATTCGTAAAAAAATTACCCAACTTCGTAAAATTGAGGGTAAAATATACGCACCACTCAAATATTTCAGGGGACTAAACACCCTTAAGAACGTTGAAACGAGATACAAAAAGATGTTGAAAAAAGACTACACACCTTTCAAAACCGATAAAAAGGTTGAAACGAGAACATCGAGTTATACGTCGAAGTTCCGTAAAAGGTACCCGGGTGTAACGAAACTGAAAGATATATCCAAGGTGACGGGTATACCTTTAAAAACTTTAAAAACAGTGTACGATCGTGGGTTAGCCGCATGGCGAACGGGACACCGACCAGGTGCGAGTCCACAAGCGTGGGCGTATGCGCGCGTACACAGTTTTGTTGTTAAAGGAAAAACGTATTATACGGCTGATAAGAACTTACGTTAAACAAGTTCCTTAACTAAATCGTTTATACTCTTATAGTACCGTTTAAGGTCTTTCATGAACCGTTTATTATTCTCGAGAACTTCAAGTTCGGTTTTATTCTTATAAATGTACGCTAAATTCGATTTAGAGTACCGCGTTCGTTTTTGGTTCTCGTTAGGTTTACGAGGAACGAGTTTTTTCGACTTTTTCGAAACGCTTTGTATAGGTTCAATACGTTTCGTGAAACTAATAGCTTGCATGACCGTATCAGCAAGATCATCTTTCTTTTTAGACGCATTGAATATAGGAATCCAGTGTGCGTTAATAGTATTATTCCATATGAATTGCTGACACCGCTCAATAGACGCTTTCTTACGTTTCGTATACATGGCTTTACCGGGTCCCGTAAAATCGGGTATTTTGAAACGTGCATCGTAAATGATCGTTTCGGCTTTAGGGTTACGTATAACGAAATAGGTATGGAGAAAGTGTTCAACCATTTTCATTTTTCTATTTTTATCTGGTTGCTTTTCAATGAGTATTGTGTCTGCTTTCAAGATCCACGGTTTATCATCTAAATGGTCTCTTAAAGAAACAAATAAGCCGTCTTTATGTTCAGGAGGTACACCAGAAACATCCCACTGAACAATAAGATTAGACGTTTCGTCGAGCATACACATTGCTAAATTTCGTATACCGACGTCTATACTTAAAATCATTAGTATAAAGAAAATTAAGTTCTTTAAACTGTTTATCTTTTCATACCTTGCATTGCTCTCATTGCAGCTAACTTGTTAACACCGGCTCCCATTGCTTGTCTTCCACCTTTTGATTGTGACATCATCATAGCGACCATAATCATAGATGCACATATGAGAACACACGCAATAAGTGGTGCATATGCGGCCATACCAGCCGCACCAATAACCTTAGCGGCGGCATCACCTGCTGAATCAACAACATCGGCAGCCCCCTTGTTTTCAGTTTTTTGTTTTGCGTCTACTTCGTCTATCACTTTGGCGATGGAACTGGTTTCCATTAACTTTTTAGTCACATCACCCATAACGGCTGTAGCTGCAACTTTAGCCGATGCGTCCTGTTCAAAATTGAGTTCACCACCGAGCGTGCAATCCATATTACCAATTTGAATCTTTGCATCATTAACCGCGACTGCATTACCAACAACGCTTTGGAGGTTTTCCTTTTCAAAAACGTTCTCAACTGTCGTCTGAATATCTTTCTTGATATCAATTTCCGTATTTGATTTATCACCAAACTGGAAATTACCAGCTTCTGAAGTTTTTTCCAGAGCAGCCGCAACTTTACTCTTCATATCATTTGCAATTTCTTGCTTCGATTCCGCAATAGATTCAATGGCTGAAGTTGCTGTTGATTGTGCATCGGCTGTAGCGGTTTGTTTAAAATTCATATTACATCCAATAATATTTCCCATTTCACCAGTCATAGGATTAATCCCAACACTTGCTTCAATAGAGTTATTAGCAGTTGCAGCAGCCTGAACTTTTTGTGAATTTTTTTGTATATTCTTTTCAAGAATTGATGTTGTCGATTTTATATCTATAGATTGTCTTACAGATTGACTTCCGCCACCACCCATTGTATTATATTACTATATGTTACAAAATATTTTTACCTATAAAAAATGTTACTTTATACTAAATAATGAAGTTATTTACCAGGAAAAATATTACTATCGCAGTCACAATCTTACTCGTCGTATTCGTGATATACGCACGAACGGGTCTCGAAATGAGTGAAGGTGATAAAACAAAGGTCCGACAGTACCTCCTTGAAAAGGGGGATATTATAAAGGAAGGTGGTGGTAGTATGCACTTTCTCGTGTACGGTGAATTTAAAAAAGTTACGAGTGATGAAGATAAACTTCGTGAAGTTTTGGTCGCCGCTAAAGAAGGTGATACTGATAAATTAAACAAAATTCTCGACGATTTATAAAAATCTCAGTACAAAGTAGTAATAATGGTCGAATCTTGTAATTTAGTTCTTTATGATCAACAACATCATAAAGGTACTGCTAGATACTACTCTGGAAATACAGATCTTAGAGCAAAAGGTGAAGCAGACCGTGATCATTCCGCAAAACTTACCGGATCATGTAAAAATACATCTTACCTTGTTTTTGAACACCCATGGGATCATAAAGGTCAGAATGGTGGGTTAGCTTACCTCGTTGGTGAATCAGATAAACCTGGAAACTTATATAAAACAGGTCAAAATGATTACGAAAAGGGGCGATACTGGAAAAGGAGTGGTCGAGCTGATAATATCGTACGTATAAATATACCTTCGGAAAATATAAATGAAGGTCGAATGCGACAAGATATAAAAGTAATGGGTAAGAGTAACAGTGGTGGCGCGGGGGATACTCATTTACACTTATATAGAGATAATAATGGTAATCCAAATGCAAGTGATCAATGGTTAACTGGTACATATAACGATCAAAATTCCATAAAAAAAGGGACACCGTGTCCCGGTGGAGACGCGTATTGGAAAAATGCAATAAACCCAGAAATAAGTTGTGTATACGATGTTAAAACTGGTTCTGGGTTAGGTCGTCTCCGAACTTTACATAGTGAAATAACCAATTCTACTATTCCGAATGATCCAAGAAAAACCATGTTTGATAAAATAGTTAAGGACTATTGTGATAGAGCCGATAGATTAGATGATAAAGTAACGTCAGGGAGTGGAGATGATTCTACGTGTAGAGGGTTTTCTAATGCAAAGAAACAAATGAAAGACTGGTGTATACAAGGTGATAAGATAAAAACCGATACTATGTTATGTACGAAAGAATCTGACAGTCTCGGACCAACTCTTTACGATGAACTTGCCGCAAAGTATTGCGATTCGAACCCAGGTGATCCATTTTGTGGGTGTTATAACGTCGTGACGAATAAGTGTAAAGGTGAAGATATTGATAAAGAAATTAAGAGACTCGAGGATGCGCGAAAACCTATTGAAGGAGTAAGTTCCATATGGTACGGGTTCGATAATAAGACGGAATACTTAAATATTGGACAAATTGAAGTCTACTCGGGTGGTAAGAATATTGTCAAAGATATTCCGGGAGTGTATGTAACTGTTAATTCGGAATACGGAGATGGTACTCGGTACAAAAAAAATCAATTGTTCGATGGCAATTATGATACTTTTTACCATAGCGCTGGAAAACCAAATGATTGGATTAAAATTGAATTAGGTAAAGATTATACAATAGATGAAATTAAGGTTTTTAATAGAAAGAGTTGTGGATCGAAAGAAGCTAATAACATATGTAACGATAGATGGGCGGGATCGTTTGTTAAGTTATTGGATAGTTCTGGAAACTTGATTAAAGCGTCTGAAAAGGTGGTAGGTGATCATAAAGAAGGTGGTGTACGTGTTAAAACATTCTTTGATAATGGTGTTGCTGCAGCAAAAGCAAAGTTAACTATACCCGGGTGTAAAATAACTGTACCTATACGTCGAACGCTTACAGATTTACCACGTAAATATTCTGCGGCACTCGATGGTACAGATAAGTGTTGGGGTAACGTGTGTGCAAGTAAGGGTGGTGATAACTTTGTTCCTGAAGGTACAATTGACGCTATTTGTAGTAAAAGCATGACAATATGTAATGTAGATTTAAAAGCGGGTAATTTACAAGATAGTGATATTAATATTGAACAGAAATGTGGTGAACAAGAAGGGGAGCCCGCACCAATGTCCCCACCTTCATCCGGTGAACCTTCAGAACCTTCAGACGGTTCGACCGAAGGAACACCCGCACCAATGGGGTCATCCTCGACACCATTAACATCTACATCTACACCTGCACCTACATCTTCGTCTACACCTACAGAAGAATTAGAAATTTATGAAAAACCCGCATTCCAAATTGGTACGGTCGCATCTTCACTCGTTTCCGTATCTTCATGTGCATTGTTAATAATACTTGCAATGTAATTAAACTTAAAGAAAAAAAGTAAGTTTAACTTAACTGATGAATGTGGTGTTGGTGGTGTTGTCATCCATTTGAGGGTACGGCTTTAAGCATGCCCCATAAACACGACGAACGACGAAACAAATTCTATACATCCGGTAACTTCTGTTCATGGAGTTGTATGAAAACATACGCAATCGATAAGTACGGATGTAATCGCGGCGGACTCATATGTGGTAATATGGTCATGATGCGTCGTAAACTTTTCGATAAGATAGGAACCATAAAAAAAGCACCACACCGACAAAGACTTATCGAGTTCGGAGGTGACTTATCAATAGACAAATTTAGAGAAAACAATGTAGTCGACGTAGAAAAACCTAAAGAAATAGAAATAGAACCTTTACCGGAACGTGTTATACCTATAGTTTCAAATACGAAGAAACTAAGTGATATAACGAGTGCGTCCGGTAAAAACGAAACACTACGTTTGAAAAGGGAAAAGCCACTCAAACGTAACGAGAATAACTTAGAAACCGCTTTAGGTTTAATCATTAAGACCAAAACCTAAATGTTTTCTTTGTTTGTTCGTGGGTCGTGATTTTGGAAGACATGGCGTTTTTCGAGAGTGAATCCATTTCTCACCATCGTGTGCGATCCACTTTAAATCGTGTTTTTCTATAATTTTTCGACACATAACACAAGGTAGTGATATACCGTCACCGTAACTGGTTTCCCGGCATATCACTAAAGTTCCATGTTTTCGACTGACCCACGACGAAAACTGGTGTAGACGAAACCCTTTTTTAAAAAACGTATGTTTCAATTTTTTTATGAGTCGTCTTTCTGAACAACTTATACAGTCGCTCTCGACTTCACTTTCACTCCCTAATTTGGTCGTATAAGTAGTCACAGTAGTATATGACATTTGATTATACGAGCGAATTATTTTTAATATCGTTACAGTTAGTACATGTAGGTCCGGAAAAAACGAAGGAACAGTGATCACACTCATTCAAAATAGTAACGTTGCGTTTAACGAGTTTGTTTTGTGAATACAAAATAAGGTCTCTGATTGTATATACACCATACATGACCATGGTTTCTAAATTTGGAAACTTCATTATTATTTATACGAGAAGAAACTTTATGTCATGTTATTTATTTGAAACACCCAAACATTTTTTTACACCCCGCACTTGTTTTTAACATAATGGCAAAACTATCGATCATACCGGGAACCATCGCTTTGAGTAGCGTTTCAAATTCCGTATCGACATCACCTTCATCGATTTGTTCAATAATGGAAAAGATCAAGTCGGTGACGAGTTCTTTCTTATCAGGACCAGAAATAGTTTTGAGGTTTTGGGCTTGGAGCATAAGTGTAGAAACCAACACACACACATTTTCCTTGGTAACGCGTTTACCTCGGTATCGTTCAACGATTTTCTTCATTTCCAGAGCGACGTTCTTGGACTGTTTCGATTTAGAATCGTAGTTCATAACAATTTTTTCAGGCGTTTGGGACATTTTATATATCTATAAGAATTAATTTCTTTAATAACTATAATATGGATACAGACGATAAAATTGCGTTCGTTGCTGTACTTATCGGTATGGGACAAATGGGTATACTTACAAATAAATTAATGAAAACTAAAGATATTTCATATTATAGTACAGAGTACGTTGTATCTGGTATTGTCGCCAGTACACTTTGGACGGTCTATCAATATAGAAAAGGTTCAAACTTTTCGGCTATATATTCGTCCGCGGGTTTGTTTTTGGGGTTATACATTTTACAAAGACTATTAAAGGAAAAAACCGTTAAAAAGGAAGAATGAAAACAATTATACATAAACTACAATTCGGTACAATTCCACCAAAAAATAAAAGACGAAAACGACCAACAACAAATGCATCTAATGGAAGTGAAGGTCCGCCACCACCAGGACCAAATTTTCCATATATTGAAGTTGTAAACGGACGTGCTGCAATGTATGGATCAGTATTAGGACTTACGAATTGGGGTCTCACGGGTTTGAATGTTGTTGAACAAATGTCATACCCACCATTTTCATTGATCGGTCTTGGATGTACTCTGTTAGCAACGTATTCGGTAACGAGTGCTTTTACGACATTAACAGAGGAGGACTTTGAGTTATTTGCTATGCGAAATGTAGGAAGAGGTGCTATGGTTACATTCACTGGATTGGTAACCGCTGGTATTTTGGGTGTTTAATAGGGGTACATTCGTATTTTTTACTATATACGATACAAACTTAATCATATTCATTTTTTCTTCGAACGTAAATGTTCCTGCCCCACGCAACACGTGGGCCAAGAGCATAATCATTAAATATATAGATTCATGTATTTCCATATTAAACAGTTTTCTTCCTGAGGACTTCTCCTAATTTAGGATGTTTTTTAAACGTAAAAAATGATCCGGCAAGTAACAAAATTATCCAACCGACAAGTGACATAATCGCAAAATTTTTATCACTTTTCTTAACGGTATCTTCACATTCTGGTTGGCGCATGATATCCATTGCAATGGCGGATGCAGTAAGACCCATAATCGCGTATATGATTGTAAAAACACCACCTTCATTACTTACAAATTTTTGGAGTAGAAGGATAACTGGAATCGTTATGGCAATGGCCATGGTATGACTCATGAACATTTTAAGGTTTTGGTATTTTTCGGAATCTTGTATACCTTCGCATTTGTTATACTTATCAATACCGAGAGCGGTAACAGCAACAAAGAATATACCAAGTAAAATGGTTAATCCTACTTGAGGGTACCCAATTTCGGTTTCAATTTTACCAGTTTTTAATTTATTAACAACAGAAACAAGTTCTGGATCTCTAACAACAGTTGCTTCAGACATATTTATAGTAGGTTCAGATTTTATTACTGGCTGTGATAATATAGGCTGGGGTACCTGATTAATTCTGGGTTGTACTGGTGCGGGTATATTGAGAACTTCTTTGGTCGGTGGTAAGAATGCAGTTTGACCTTGTGCTGCAAATGCCTGACCTTTATCTGCGAGAGCCTGACCCTTTGCCGCTACTACTGCCCCCCTGGCTTTTAATGCTTTTGCTTTTTGCGCCGCTTTTTTTGCTGCCATAACCGCTTTCATAGTATCGATTTAATATAGACATATATTATTTTATCATGTCGACTATAATATCTCTTAAATTATAAACTGGATTCCACCCTGTTTCCAATTTTAGTTTATATGGGTTACCGACAACATTTTTATCATACGGTCTATAAAACTTTTCTGATATTCGTATAACAGTTTTTCCATTGACTATACCAATTTCGTCTACCCCTTCACCTTCCCATTTTATTTTTTTACCCATGACGTCTACAGTTATTTCTATAAATTTCCTAACTGTATTATACTTACCTGTTGCTATTACATAATCATCTGGTGTATCACTTTGTAATATTAACCACATAGCTTCGACAAAATCTTTTGCGTGACCCCAGTCCTTATATACGTTTATATTACCTAACTCTATGTATTCAATTTCTCCCTTGAATACACTTTTTAATCCGTTTATTATTTTAGTTGTAACAAACTTATCTTTTCTCAATGGTGATTCGTGATTAAATAAAATACCTGAATAGACATTTAGACCATAAACTTCTCGGTATATTTTTAAAATATTATCAGCTGTTATTTTTGATAAACCATATATTGTTTTTGAATCTCTTTTTGTATTTTCATCTTGATGGGTTATTGTATCGCGATACGATAGACTTTTATCAAATACTTCAGATGAAGATGCATGAAAAATTCTACATTTGTTTATTAAATTTAATTCTTTCACTGATTCTAATATTGTAAGTATACCCATTGAATTTACATGAAACAATTCAATTGGATTGGGTATAGAAATACCAACATCTATTTTAGCAGCAAGATTGTATATTTCTATTCTATCTGCATATTCAAAGTTTTTTAAAGTTTTCTGTATATCCCCTATATCTAAAACGTTTCCAGTATATTTATATATACAGTCGTATCCATGTCCATGTAAAAAATTGAATAAATACGTTCCATCTTGTCCGTTAGCACCGGTAATTAGAGCTATTTTCATTTAAAGAAAAAGTGTGTATTATCTTTAAATGAAGGTTTATATTTCAAAATGTTAAATATCTTTTATATATTCGAAAGCCATGTCTATCATTTCTAATGTTACGAATTGACTATTTCCTATATATACACCATTATCGTTTAATAAATCTGCATTTGGTGTTTTCGTAGAATTTTTCCATTTATCTAAAAATGGGTGAATTAAAAGGTTTCCACCAACTATCGGTCGATACTCAATTTTGAGTTTGTTAAAAATATTTATGAGTTTTGTTTTTAATTCTTTTGTTTTACATACAAAAGGTAAACAGAATGAACTATTATATGGATCGTATTTCGGAACATGAAAAAATGTTTCATATTTTAATAAATATAACATAAAACGATCATAATTACTCTTACGAATTTTAATACTTTCATCGAGTCTCTGTAACTGTTCTATACCTATAACAGCGTTAAGTTCTGTGTTTCTAAAATTATATCCATCGGTAAGAAATAGAAATTTAGGATCTATGTTAGGGTACTCTGAAATTGTTTTTTCATAATTTTCAGGTAAAAGATGTCTCGCCATACCATGACTTCTCTTAAGTTTCATAAGTTGGTAGAGTTCGGCATTATCTGTTGAAATCATACCACCTTCTATCGTTGTCATATGATGTCCATAATAAAAACTAAACGTAGAACCCGTTCCGTACCCTCTTTTTATACCGTTTTCGTCGGTAATACCGTGCGATTCACATATGTCTTCTATAAAAATAGCGTTTGGGTATTTATTTTTTATTTTTTCCATTGGTGCATTGAGACCAAGTAAATGTGTAACGAAAACAATTTTAATATCGTCATCGGGTAAATTGTCTGTGTCGAAGCTATAATTATCGAGATTTATATCACAAAATACTGGTTCTAAACCATTTTGAAATACCGGTGATACGTTTGTCACCCACGTACACGCCGGTACGAGAACCTTAGATCCATTTGGTATATTGTAAAATTCTTTTATTGATGCTAAGAGAAGTAAATTTGCTGTACTTCCAGAAGTCACGAATAAAGAATGTTTACAACCGAGCCATTCACTCCATTTATTTTCAAATTCTTCAACTTTTTTCCCACATGTATACATATCTGATGATGATATGAATTCGATAAGTTTTAATTTATCGGACTGTGTTATTGCACAATCCATTAATTTCCACATTTTATCTTTATACTATATTTACATTAATTCTTTAATACGTACTTAACGTCTTCGTCTACCATTTCGTTTATGAGATTATTTAGTGACGTTTTACCAGTGTCCCATTCTAATTTTTTCAGAGCCTTTGTAGGATCACCTAATAATAGTTCAACTTCTGCGGGTCTGAAATAATCCGGGTGTACGCGAACTAAAACATCTCCATTTTCTTCATTTACACCAATTTCATATTTTCCATTACCCTTGAAAGTTAAATTTATACCTATACGTTCAAATGATTTTCGAGTAAATTCTCTCACGGTTGTTGTTACACCCGTTGCAATAACAAAATCTTCTGGTCTGTCCTGTTGTAATATTTTCCACATACATTTCACGTAATCACGTGCATGACCCCAATCTCGTTTTGCATCTAGATTACCAAGGTATAAACATTTTTGTTTACCTGCGTTGATATTAGCGACACCAAGTGTTATTTTTCGAGTCACGAAGTTTTCACCTCGTCTCGGTGATTCGTGGTTGAACATTATACCATTGCATGCAAACATACCGTATGATTCTCTATAATTAACTGTCGCCCAATATCCCATCAATTTAGCTACCCCATACGGTGAACGTGGGTAAAACGGTGTATTTTCATTTTGTGGAGTTTCATTTACTTTACCGTAGAGCTCTGATGTAGATGCCTGATAAAATTTACATGTTTTTGTTAGACCTGCTAAACGGATCGCTTCTAGAATTTTCAACACACCTATACCATCAACTTCCGATGTATATATAGGCATTTTAAATGATAAACCGACATGTGATTGTGCCGCCAGGTTATATATTTCCGATGGTCTAACCGTGTCGATGATATTAAAAAGGCATGATTCATCTGTCATATCACCGTAGTGCATAGTAAGATTTTCGTGATTTCTGTATTTTGGTTCAATAATAGTATTTATTCTATTCTGATTATAAGAACAACGTCTTTCGATACCGTGTACTTTATACCCCTTTTCAAGTAAAAATTCGGCTAAATATGAACCATCTTGACCAGTTATACCTGTAATTAAGGCGATCATATAGTAAAATAAATATTTATTTCTTTAATTAAAGAAATGTATATATTTAATCATTAGATGATAACAGAACCAGATTGGAATGGCAGGTCTTCTAATCCAAATGGTATTGTTAATATAGGTGAAAATACAAAGATACGAGAGTTAGTTATTATAAATAAACCTACTGAACATGAAACATATATAGGTAATAATTGTTATTTAATGAATAGATGTTTTGTTGGACACGACTGTCGTATAGGAAATAATGTACAATTAAACCCTGGATGTAGTGTAGCTGGTTTTGTTACTATAAATGACTATTCATGTATAGGTATGAATGCATCTATACATCAACATTCTAAAATAGGAAAATGTTGTTTAATTGGTGCCGGAAGTTTTTTTAAAGGTGAAACCCCATCAGGTATAACATGGGGTGGTGTACCTGCTAAACCTATAAAAGTAAATAATATAGGTATAGAACGGTCAGATTTATCAAATAACGAAAAGGAATTAATTATTCATAATGCAAAATTGTTTATTGACAGATTCAAGACTTCTAGCAATATCTAATGGATAACCTATAGTATTCCGATTTACAAAATGTTTTATATTTTCCTCAATTGCATCAGTTTTTTCTATATCACCAATATTTTCTATAAAAAATTCATCTCTTGATGACCATCTATAGACATTATCTTTACAATATAGACTTATATTACGATATTTTTTTAGTGATGAATTACTAACTTCGATATTAAACGTTATATTATTTTGACTTGTTCCATTTATAAGAACGGAAGTATCCGTTGCATAAATGATATCTATGTCTTTTATGGTATCTAGAGATTTCATTAATAAAAATGTCAAAATTGATATAGGATGTATAGCCAAATCCGATACTATATTTACGTCATTTGGTATCATGGAACCATCGTTTAACCATTTCATTTCAATGTGTTTAATATCCTTGTTTTCACCAAGTGTTTTTATAGAATTATGTTGGAGCCACGTAAAGTCGCAATATAAAAATACATCATCAGGTTTTTTTGCAAATATGTCTAACGTTTCACGTAATGTAGGACATATAGGTTTTTCCACCCATATATCCTTAACACCTTTATTAAAAAGCTCTACGAGTATACTATGATGTGTACTTGCGGGTGATGTAACGAACCATCTACCATCTGTAAAATTTATTTCGTCTAATGATTTATAATCTGCTTTCGTATTATACGGATCAATCGTAATAATTTCATGATTAAATCTATTTGATAAATTTTCAAAATAATATTTACTAATTTTATTTTTTATTATTTTACCAAAATATCCCAAACCAATTACAACTGATTTCATTATTAAAGATTAAACACTTATATTCTTTAATAATGAAAGTTCCTTTTAACGATTTAAAACGAATACATGAGCCTCTTAAAAATAGATTTCACGAAATTTTAGATCAAGTTTTAGATAATTGTTCTTTTGTAGGTGATACTAATTTTTCAGAAGAATTTTCAAAATATACCGGTTCCATGTACGGTGTATCATGTAATAGTGGTACAGACGCACTTTATATTGCTATAAAATCATTAGAACTTAAACCTAATTCAAAAATAGCCGTACCGGCTATATCATATGCAGCCACAGCAATGGCAGTTCTTAATTCCGGACATATACCAGTTTTTATAGATGTTGATAAAGAAACTGGTTTGATGTTAGTTAATTCTGTAAAAAATGTAGATTGTGTAATACCTGTACACTTATACGGACAATGTGTAAATGTTTCTAAATTATTAGATCTTAATATTCCTATAATTGAAGATTGTGCACAAGCACATGGTGCCACTATTAATGGAAAACACGTTGGTACTATCGGAAATATAGGGTGTTTTTCAATGTACCCGGGTAAAAATTTAGGTGCGTTAGGTGACGCAGGTATATGCGTCACAAATAATGAAACATTATCAATTAAAATGAAACAATATGCGAGTTTGGGAGCTCAAAAAGATAATAGGTATAATCATATAACGGATGGTATAAATAGTCGAATGGATGGTATTCAGGGTTTATTTTTAAAGGAAAAGCTTAAATATTTAGATGAATGGACAAATGATAGAATTCGTATAGGTGAAATATACAGTTCTAGTAATAATTCTGTTAAACGAAGTACTATTGGTAAAGATGTATATCACGTTTACTATACTTTAAAAGATGACAGAGACGACTACATAAAATACATGAATGAAAATGGTATACAAACCGGAATACATTACCCGATATCATTACCGGAATTGGAATGTTTTAAAGAGTACACCGGGAGTACCATTTGCATAAATGCAAAAGAGTTTTGTAAAAAATGTGTAAGTTTACCACTTTTTCCGTATATGACAACAGATGAAATTGATTTTACATTAAAGTGTCATATAGATTATCACCTTCAGGAACTTTAAAATTACCACTGACGTCCCATCTATTATCCTGTTTCTCTACCGATTTAATATGCCAAACTGCTATACTAGGGTCTGCGTTTAATATAACTTTTTTATCAGTCCCTATTATATTTTCATGTAATTCATTACTATATTTAATTTTATATGGGTCATTTTTAAATACCCTAGATATATAATCCGGCCAATTTATCCAATCGAGTTCGTTTGTTCTAAAATTACACTTTTTAAGCCATTCCTTTGTAAACCCTGGATGAAGGTTTATTCTTGGTACTATTACCAATTCTGCACCCGAGTCGTTTATAATTTTTTTTATATTTGTGATGAGATTTTCTTTTGGCATTTCGTCGGGATCTATTATAAATATATAATCACCTGTGCATTTAGTTAAATGAAAGTTTCTATGTTCGGCAAAATTTCCGTCAAAATCTCTTTCATATATGACTATTTTATCACTAAAATATTTTAATACATTTTTTACATTATCGGATACATGTACAGTATCAACTAAAATATTAATTTCGTCTTCTTCATCCTTTACTTTTAATAAGAAAGATACCAGTGAAAATAAATCACGTGCTTCATTACATACTGTTATTGCGTATGATAGATTCATATATTTCATATATGTTTTTTGTTTTTAAATAGAAGAAAGATTATAACTAAAATATTTCCTGCCTATAGATTCTAAATTTCTTAGAATAAGCATATTATTTAGTGTATGATTTGCAATATCAGTACCCGTTTCTTTCGCAGCTACATGATGAAGCGCATTTTCATCAAATCCATATTCGAGTTGTTTTAATTGACCTAAATTACATTCACGTGTAAATACTGTACGTCTTTTTATACCATGTTTTTCAAGTAAGTTTGAAATTAACATATCATCATTCCACGTTACATGTGAAAGTTCCTTAAATTCCTCTAATATTTTACGTAACCATTCAGTTTTATACATACATGAACCATATGCTTCAATTACATCAACGGATGGTTCTACGTGACTTCTAGGGTATTGTCCCCTAAAATATGTTTCAAAGTTAAATCCAGATAAACCCCATACACTTTTACAATCTTCTCTAAAAAAACTGTCGAGAAGATGAGTAATCATACGTTTTGGGTAAATTGTGTCATCGCATACTACTATAAGTATTTCTGCATCTGTGCCTTGTATAATTGGTGCAAAAGCTGATGTTCCCGGTCCCAAATCTTCACACCCTCGGTTTATTATTACATTTTCACCAAAATCTGTATAAGGAAAATTACCGTCCCAATTAGGAAATCTTGTATATTTATTAGGTATATTAACCCATATTTCATTATAAAAATCTAGTTTTTTGAGATTTTCTATATAACCCTGTATATATTTGAACCGAGGTGGTATAGTCGTAAAGCTTAATATTACTTTCATTTACATTTTATAAAAATCTATTCTATAAGTCGTTTTTAAAAAAATAATATCGGAATAATCTATATGTTCGAAGACGTTTTAGAGTCTATAGACGCTCTTAATGCGGAAAATGTTAAGAATATGGCACATCTTGAGAATGTTTTAGAATTTCATAAAATACACATGTCTACCGATGATGACAAATATATATTGGGTGAATATTCAGCATGCGATAAGGTAAGTAAAGATGTAATATCGTGGTACTATCGTAATAAAAAAATACTTGATCAGATGAAAGAATGGACAGATATTTATAAAGAAGAATTAGTTCAGTATAAACAGAAGGTTTTAAATGTTAAAGAACGGATAAACAAAATGAAAAAACATTAATATAGTTTCAGTATCTCAGCAACGGCTGGGTGTCGTAAGATGTCGTCATCGTTCATGATGACATGTTCGATATATTCTAATTCCAAACATTTTATTCGTTTAACAAGATCAGCAAGACCGTTTCTTGGACCTAAATCACTTTGTTTCAGGTCACCCATGACGATCATTTTGGAATTATCACCTAATCTCGTTAAAAGCATCTTCATTTGGTTAGGTGTACTATTTTGCATTTCATCTGCGATTATAAACGAATCATTGAATGTCCGACCTCTCATAAACCCTAATGGTTCTATACAGACGTGTTTTTCAAGTTGGTTACGTGTAAGGTAATTTTCGAAAACATCCATCATAGGTCTCGTCCACGGTTCCATTTTTCGTTCCATTTCACCAGGTAAGTATCCCATATCTTCATCTGCCGCAACTATTGGACGTGTAAGTATGAGACGGTTACATTCCTTATTTATTAATTTTTCTGCTGCGACCTGACATCCAAACATGGTTTTACCCGAACCAGCTGGTCCTGTTGCGATTACAATAGGTTTTGGAGACTGTATAACTCTTAAATATTCACATTGACCAGGGGTTTTTGGGAAGTTCATCTGTATAAATTAACTTAAGGTTTTTTTTCTAACAAGATAGTAAGATGATGCTACAAAGTATTAGATTACCATGTACTATTAAACCTGTAAAAAAATATAGAAATCATACATTTACACGATGTGTTTCCGGTAACGATTATTCTGATCAAACATTTGATGATGTTGATACCGTACTTGTAAAATATTTCACATTTAGATCTACACAATATACATTAGGACAAGTGTATGAAATGGACATGTCGCCTATGAAAAGTGAGTTTAATTGGTTATGTGATTTTTCAAATGAACATAACCCGAGTTCAGGTGATGCGTTTATTGAGGCTCTATATGAAAATGGTAAAACAAATATTGCATCCCGTATTATGGAAAATAGAGAAGGTTTATTAAAACGCTGGTTATCACAAACAAGTGAAACGAACGGTGAAAAATTGGGTTTAAAAATGCATAAGAAAAATATGGATATATCTCGAAACATGTTAACAAAGTCACTTGAAAATACACCAGAACCAACTAAGTCTATGGATGAAGTATAAAGGTTAAATTATTATGATACGATATGATAGGTAGCGCACACGTTCTTCCAACATATAGGATGCAGTTTCATTTTATAGGTATTATAAAAGGTGGATACACGACTATAATCGATCCCGAAGGAACACCGCGTATTATATGTTTTAGTGAAAAGAAAACTGCTCGTAAATGTATAAGTTATATAAGTGAATATCGATCCATATATGGCGTTTGGCCCGATATGAATTTACAAGAACCGGTCGCACGTATAAATGCCGATATATTAGCAAAAAAACGAACCCCAGAGGAAGTAAAGAAATACGTATATTTAGAAGAAAAGGTTAAAAGTCAATTGGATGAAATGTCCGCCGGAACGGGTATATCTTATTTTTATTGTCACAATTTCAACTATAAAGATGATTTATTAAGAATAAATATGACCGGACAAAAAATAGAAGGTGAAGTAGATGATAGATATTATAAATCGCGTTTGAATACGAGGTTAAAGGGTGTATGAATATATAATATAAATGTCTTTTGTTAAACAATTCGACCCTACAAAAAAAGAACACGTTGAGTGGTTACAAGAAATAGATGTATCCATGTCAAAAGCGAGCAATCAAGAAAAGTATGGTAGCGTCGATTTCATGAAAATAGTAAATAATAACCCATTTGGTATTAAAATGACAAATCCTATGGAATGGGCGGAATCACATTTTCAACTCTGCATGAAGTTTACACAAGCTGTCTTCCGAGGAGTAGCTTTCATTCCTACTCAAGGGGCGACTGATTAAGTGTGCAGAGGATCTCGTTCTGGGACGTGTTTCTTTTGTCATCTGATGATACTCTTTGAGGGTAAAATCTTGTGGTTCAGAGTCTTCGTCCATTCGTATGAGTAAAATCTTACCCATAACAGTCATATTTGTAAATGGTCTAGGGAGTCTATTTAAATTCATAGATAATTCGAAAATAGACGAATCACATATGACTATAACAACAGATTTATCAGGCCATTGTCCTAGAAATGTGGCTTTACCCCGTAAAATTTTATAAATTTCATTTTTTTCGGGTGAAATATCTAAATCTATTTCATGAATATCATTTTTTCCTTCATTTACTAAAACTGCGAGTGTCATTCCTAGGATGTACAAATAAAAAAGTTGCTTTTAATAAATGAACAAAGTTGTCATATCATTCATCGCCCTCGTTATTGTATTCTTTATACTCAGAGAGTCTGAGTTATACACAAACCTCGTATTAGATACAGAATGGAAAGAAACACGTAATAGACCACTTACCACATCCGACCCGTTTAATAAATGCTCCCCTGAATCTTTTGGTGATTGTAAAAAAGTTAAAATGCCACACTTAAGTAGAGCTTAATTTACAAAGTATTAAAAAATGTTATCGAGACAGTATACACTTGAAAAATATGCTGAGCTTCTAGGCTTACCGAAAGAAGATACGACATGTATAAATTTGGAAAAGTCTACGTATAATACGACCATACGCAGAACAAATGAACTTGGTGATGTACCAGCAGCTGAGAATCGATTCTTCGTAAACAGATATAAACATATGTTTCTCAAAATTAAACATAATTTAATACATTCACCGACACTCAAAGATCGTATTTTGAGCGGTGAATTAAAACCAAAAAGTGTTCTAGAATTATCTCATCAGGGTTTATGGCCGGGTGGACCATATTCAAAATTATTAGAAGAAAATATTAGACAGAATATGAAAAAGGATTGGGTTACGAATATGATTAATGACCCTGAATATAAGGGTATGTTTAGGTGTAATAGGTGTAAATCATATAAGACGACCTTTTACCAAATGCAAACACGCAGTGCTGATGAACCAATGACGGTATTTGTTACGTGTCACAATTGTAATTCTAGATGGAAATCATAATTTTCATGGCGTATTGTGTATCTGTTAAATCAGTATCTTGGTCTCCAACAGATAAAACATAATTTAAACCCGATTTACGTTTAATATTACCTTTATTATGTGCGGGTGTTATGACAAGTGCATCGTACGATATACCATATTGTTTGAGTTGGTATTGAGTAATTTCTACTGTTCCTCTTACAGCTGGTCGAGCTGTAATAATAATGATTTTATATCCTAACTGTTTAGCATAATGTAATAACTTAATAATAGGAACATTCGCATTACCATTCGTAAAAATAAGAGTATCGTCTATGTCGAACATAACGGCGTCCTTTTCACCAACCACTCTATTTTTAAGAATCGTCTCCATTTAATATACTTTAAGAATTTAAAACATTTAAAATAAAATGGAAAACCAGATAATTGACGTTGATTTTGATGACGGGTTTAAATCTATCGCGAAAATAATAAAAGATTGTTATAATGAATATGAAGTAGCGCTACTCGAATATTATGGTGATGGTGAATGGGATTTTGATACCGAAGAAACTACTACTATTATGAAAGATTCTGTATCTGGATTTTATGACACTACTGATCTTGAAAATACGGGTTTATACGAAAAACTTAAGAATGGTATGTATGCCGAGCTAGACGAATCTGACTTTGAATATGAATTGGCATCTTCTGAAGATGATGAATCGGAATCGGATGTATCACTTGACGATGAAGAATTTTAATATTGGTATACTATAAATGAAAAACAAATATATGTTACCGGCTTCCGTAATCACCCTCGTGGTTCTTTATACCTTCATGTATAAACCAAACAAAAGTGAAAAGTATTGTGGTGCGTGTGCATTAAAGTAATCTCACTCTATAGTACTAATGGACCCCTTTAAGAAACGCGTCACGAAGAACGACAAGAAGGCTAAAAAAGTATTATATACACAAAAGTATATCAGACTTAAACAGGAGACGCTTAGTACTAATAATAAGAAAGAAGATGGCTCCGTACAACCCACCAAACACACACTACAGTCAAATGGACGTGTCAATGTATGAAGAAGACGATATTTTTAAATTTATAGGTAAAAACGGTAAGAAGTTTTACTGGTTAACACGATACCTCGATCTTTCGTACATGTGGTACGATAAGGAACGAAAAGTTATTGAACTCTGGGGTCCGTATGAGTCTCTTCAATACTTTTCAGCACACCAAATTTTAGAATGTGAATTAGACCTAAGTTGTAATAAAATTTTAGTAGAATAAAGTAAAAATGACGACACTCATACCCGGATCCTTTTTATATAATATTTTATATGGTAAAAATGATAATACCATTGAGAAAAAACCCTTTTATGTCCAGAATAAGAAAGATTATTTAGAAAGTTTGGAAAGAAACTGTAAAGAAATGGGTATTCCATTTAAAAAACCATATGTTGAAGAAATGCCACCATACGAAAAGGTTGACGATTCTATCGAGACACATATTGAATACCTCGATCAAATTGTAGTTCATTTAAACGTATTAAAATCAGGTAAAGTTCGCGTAAAAGTGATACCACATATGGCGGTACTAAACGAAAAGTATTATTCTAAACATAAGATACCACCGATAAAGAGTATAACAAGTGCATTGAAAGCACTTGGATATTCACAAGAGTTTAGGGATTCCATGATGGTGAAATATAAGAAACGTAATGCACTCATAGAAAGGAAATGGAAAATACTCGAGAAATTTTTTGACGCACCTTCAACAGCGTCGAGAAACAAAAAGAAGAAAGCGGATAAGAAAGTCGAAGCTGAAGCTGTAGAAGTAGGTGTGGAAGATGAAGATCCTGAAGAAGAAAAGAAAGACGATGACGAACCAGAGGAAGACGAGGCTATTGTAGTCGATGAAGAAGGTGACGAAGAAGAAGTTGTTGAAGACGAGTATGTCTCGGATGGAGGCGACGATTAAAACTTAAGTTAGACCACTTTTTAATAAAAATAATATACAAAATGAATATATTTTTTCTCTCGATGAACCCCGAGGAGCTTGCTTATATGTACTGTGATCAACATGTAATCAAGATTCTACTCGAAATATGTCAAATGATGTATACCGCATGGTTTTACTCGGACCAAACCGAATACGTAGAATCAAATGCACCTTATACCGTAAACGGTGCGCGTCGAGGGTACAAAGCTGCACATAAGAAACACCCTACAACATTATGGATATCATCCAGTATTGATAATTATAATTTTGCAGGTGAAATAGGAATGTGTCTCGCACTCGAATACAAAAAACGCTTCGGTA
>Ga0233450_10000712_pt1 | contig 37710 bp, 26 predicted proteins | sample 011ome_30_FD_189956 | JGI IMG/M metagenome (GOLD analysis project Ga0233450, IMG submission 189956) | Coastal salt marsh microbial communities from the Groves Creek Marsh, Skidaway Island, Georgia - 011501CT (spades assembly) | ecosystem: Environmental > Aquatic > Marine > Intertidal zone >... | reverse complement strand
GGAAGCATCATCAGGTAGTCTTCCATATCCGTGATGTTCAAATCCTGAAGCTGAGTCTCACCCAGTACCGAGACGGTCATCGGTACATCTTGCACACTCTCGCTTCGACGGGTGGCGGTGACTACAACTTCCTCCAGAGCCTGAGCCTGGGTAGAGGCCACCCATCCGACAGAGCCGATGGCGCTGCAGGCGGTCGCCACTGCGACCGCTAGCGGTCGGGCTGCCGCTTGTGGCACAGGCATAAAACGTTGCTTTTTAGTTAATTTAGTCATGAGTGACGTTTCCCCCTTACTGGAAACTGCGGCTTTCGCTGAGAGCCTAGCCGGTTAGCACTTTACCGCCATGCCGAGGACAGCACGCGGCGCTTATAAATTATAGTTACACCCCTACATTTTTACCTCGGGAGCACCCTTGAAAGCAACCATTTATCTCTCTTTCTACCTCAAAAAGCCCCCCCACAATCTCACCTCTGAGGTACTCCTGTGACACCAAGACAGATCTGTAGGCCAGGGTGGGCAAAATCCCGCGAATAAGGTGCATAATCAGGGCGCTCACGGTCCGCGTTAACAGGTCGAATACACCATGTTTATTGAAGAGAGCCCTAAAAAAACACCCGTCGTTCACCACACCGATGTGCTAGTGGTCGGGTCCGGCCCCGGTGGACTGGCAGCGGCCATCGGAGCGGCACGGACCGGAGTCGAGGTCACCCTATTGGAGCGCTATGGTTGCTTCGGGGGCAATATCACCGCGGTTGGAGTTGAGGGTTTCGCCTGGTATCGCCACGAAAAAACGGTCGATAGCGAAGGTCTCGGGGTGGAATTTGAACAACGGGCGATCAGCGCGGGTGCCGCTGTGGAGGAGCCCCAGTCAGACAGCCATGCGATAGATGGCGAGGCCTTCAAATGGGTGGCCGACAAGCTGGTGTTGGAAGCGGGCATCACGCCAATGCTTCACCGGCTATTTGTCGCCCCGATCATGGACGGGGACTGCATCAAGGGCGTTATCGTCGAGAGTAAGGCGGGCAGAGAGGCCATTCTCGCCAAACGGGTTATCGACGCCACCGGGGATGGAGACGTGGCTTTCCGGGCGGGAGCGCCAACCCATAAACACCCCAAGGAAGAGATGATCGGTGCATCGGTCATGTTTTCTATGTCTGGCGTCAATAAATCCCGCTTTATCGAGCACGTCAAAGCAGATCCCCATACCTACGCAGACTGGGCCTACGGCCAGTGGACCATCGAGACGACGGGTAAGGAAGACGCGATGTTCTCGCCGTTCTTACGCAAACCCTTTGAGCAGGCCAGAGAAGCGGGCTTAATCCCCAAAGAACTCGATACCATCGCAGGCACTTGGGGCGCGATTTACGACAGCGGGGACCTAACCTATCTGAATCTAGTGCATTTGCTTGGTTTTGATGGCACCGACCCCGACGACCTCACCCGTGGCGAGATGCAAGGGCGAGATCAAGCGATGATGGCCATCGAAGCCATCAAGCGATACACCCCCGGCTGCGAGGGGGCGAAGATTCGAAACTTTGGCATGACCCTTGGCATTCGGGATACGCGGAAAATCGATGCGGCCTACAACATGACCGAGCACGATGTGCGTGAGCAAGGCCGTTTTGACGACAGCATCGGGATTTTTCCCGAGTTCATTGACGGCTACGGCATTTTGATCCTGCCCACCACTGGTCGCTACTTTCAACTGCCTTACCGAACCCTGTTACCCAAAGGCGTGCGTAACCTGATTTGTGCCGGCCGGATTACTGGTGGCGATCGGGTAAGTCATGCTGCCACCCGCAACATGATGTGCTGCACGGTCACCGGTCAGGGCGCCGGTGTGGCAGCCGCCCTGGCGGTAAAACAGGACTGCGCCTTCGAGGAGGTGTCAGTCGCGGCGCTGCAGCAAGCCCTACTCGCTCAAGGCGTCCGACTACATTAATCGCGCGCGAGGCGCGGCTTTAAGAGATCGACGTTGGCGGCAGCCGCGGAAACATAATTTTGGCTATACAAAAGAGAAATCAACGGATGAACAGCACAAACTCAAGGTCTTTACTTCTGCTATCTCAGCGGTTTCTTTGGAAGGCGGTTGCTACTGTTTTGCTGACGGTAGCTCCCTTTTTCGCCCTACCAACACATTCGAGTGAGCAGGCCTCTCCCGAAACAGTTGGGATGTCCAGCGAGCGTCTCGAGTCGATGGCCACCTTTGTGAATCGTCACATTGAGGCGGGGCATATTTCCGGGGGAGTCACGCTAGTAGCGCGTCATGGGAAGCTGATTCATCTCCAAGCCCACGGCCAACGTGGCGCCGATGATGCGCGACCCATGACCACAGATGCGCTCTTTCGCATTTTTTCCATGACCAAACCGATCACCACCGTGGCAGCGATGATGCTGTACGAGGAAGGTTACTTTCACCTCAACGATCCGGTGGCCAAGTATCTGCCGGAACTCGCAAATCTCGAGATATACCATCAGGGCGAATTAGTCCCAGTCGACCAACCCATCACCATCGAACACCTGATGACGCATACCGCCGGACTTACCTACGGCTGGGCCAGCGATCATCCGGTGGAACTGGCTTATCAGGAATCCGCCTTGCAATACAGTGAAAACCTCGATGCCTTCCTTACCAAACTGGGCAAGCTGCCCCTGCGTTTTACCCCGGGTGAGCGCTATCACTACAGTATTGCCACTGACGTACTGGGCGCTCTGGTCGAACGGTTAAGCGGAGAGACCCTGGAAGCGTTTTTGTCTACCCGACTGTTCCAACCCCTCGGCATGGACGATACTTTTTTCAATGTCCCAGAGGACAAACTCGATCGTGTTGTTCCTAACCATGGGTGGAACCCAGAAACCAACACCCTGGGGCCGCTACCTGCCAATTACCAGATGCCGATTCAGGGGGTCACCTTGTTCTCAGGGGGTGGCGGTCTGATCTCTAGCGCCAAAGACTATCTGATCTTTTGCGAAATGCTGCGTCAGGGCGGGTCCTACGGTGGAGTCCGTTTCCTCGGCCCTAAAACCGTTGAGTTCATGACCATGGATCACCTGACAGCAGACGTCCGCAACAAGGGCGCAACTGAGTATCCAGCGCAGCACCTCTACCCCGGTCAGTCCTTTGGGCTTGGCTTTGGTGTCATCACCAATCCTGCACAGACCGGTGTTATTTCCTCAATGGGCGCTTACTCCTGGGGTGGCGCTGCCAACACCAAGTTCTGGATAGACCCCGAGGAGGACTTGATCGCTATCTTCATGACCCAAGTGATGAATGCGCCCTTTGGAGATCAGCTGCGATTCGATATGAAGGTGGCTACCTATCAAGCGATCACCGAGCTAGGCAGCCAGCGCTAGACCTGCTGAGGAAGCGACAGCTCGTCACGCTTTCGCCACACCCTATAAAAAATAGTCAGATAGATGGCGATCACCACCAAGCCTACCCACTCAATCTTAAAGGGCGTGAACTGGTAGAGGAGCACAAGCCCGAATAGCAGGCCCCAGTGCAGCCCGATGTATCGGACATTGCCCAATCTGGCCACGGTCAAATTGATGTTCTGGGTATACAGACGGGTGAGGGAATCCAGAGAGTTAATGACGAACAAGATACCCACCGCGATCATGCCCCAGCTCAGGGCAGGGACGATATCAATACCTTCCACGTGATAGTGGTACAGCACCGAGAACCACACCGCTATCGGGATGGACGGCACGACCAAGAGAGCAAGGAGTAGCTGCCACGCTTTTATTCCTCCCACAAAGCGCGAGACAAATTGACCAATCATGATGCTCCAGGCAAACCACCAGAACAGGTAAAAAGCGTGATAGTCGTTGATGGGCAAAACGAACTTGGGCAGGTTGGGAAAATAATCGCCGAGCGCTACCAGCGCACCACCCAGGCCGCTCCACCCCATGCCGGACAATAACCACGCTCCCACGATGAGCGTAAAAAACAAGCCGGTAGAGGTAACACTTAGTACCTTAATAAACCGCAGGTGGGTGCTGGAGATAACCGCCAGTAACACCACCGTCGCAACAAGGCCAAATCGAACGGGTTCGGAGATTCCCTCTATATAATCGGGGAGGTAAACCAGAAACAGATAAGCGGTAAAGGCACAGGTACCGATAATCACGCCGTTATTTATGTGTTTTATCCACGGGTTCTCAAACAGCTTGAGCCTCGGCTCGACAATGCAGAAGTAAAACGTCGTTAAAAAATAGAAGCCCCAGACAAGAAACCCCCAGAATCCAAACTCAATCGCCAGCGGATTGGTGAAACCGTACTCGGCCGCCTCGCCATAAGTCTGAAAATCCACCAGCGGGAACATGATCAAGCCGACATCGAGACCGGAGGTAAACAGGATCGCCAAAAACGTAAGCAGCGGCAGCGGCTCACTGCCCTCACACCGAATATGGCCCCATCGGAGCACCAGCCACACCGAGGTACTCATGGTCAAAATAATTGCTGCGGCCAATAGGGTATTCATTGCGCCGCCCTCGCTACTAACCGCTTCACAGACCCGGCAGCTCTCTTACCGGCGATTCACTCCGCTGTCGGGTGGCCCATTCGGGATCCTGCCAGACAGCCACATCGGCTCGTTGCATCGGTTTGCCCAAAATGAGATCCGCCGCGCGCTCCGCGAGCATGATGGTGGGGGCGTTTAAATTACCGTTAGGGATCGTGGGAAAGCTTGAGGAATCCACCACGCGTAAATTCGACACCCCCCGCACCCGACATTCCTCATCGAGCACGGCCATGGAGTCTTCATCGCTGCCCATGGGGCAGGTACAGGAGGGATGGTAAGCGGTCTCAACATTTTCCCTGACCCACTGATCAACGGCGTTATCGTCAGCCAAATCAATCGCCGGCTGAATTTCGTCACCTCGGAATCGATCGAGTGCCGGCTGCTGGAGAATCTCCCGGGTCAGGCGGAGACAGAGGCGCCAGTCCTCGCGATCTTTTTCGGTCGCGAGGTAGTTGAACTGTATATGGGGCTCACTTTGCGGGTCCGGGCTGGTGAGCTGCACAACACCACGACTCTCGGGTTTGTTGGGGCCTACATGGACCTGAAAACCATGGCCTGCAAAGGCCGCTTTGCCGTCGTAGCGAATCGCCGCCGGGAGAAAATGGTACTGGATGTCGGGCCAAGGGATCCCTGCGCGGGATCGGATGAAACCACAGGACTCGAAGTGATTGCTTGCACCCAACCCACTCCGGTTCAGAACCCATTCGGCACCAATCAAAAATTTGGACCACCAATCGAGCTCGCCGTTTAGCGTAATGCCCTCCTTGCATCGGTACTGGAAATAAACCTCGAGATGATCTTGCAGATTTTCCCCCACGCCGGGTTTGTCGAGCACTACTGGAATAGCCATACCCTGCAGCAGAGTTGCAGGTCCAATACCCGATCGCTGGAGAAGCGTCGGTGATCCTATCGACCCCGACGCCACAATGACCTCCCGACGCGCTTGCACAGAGTAGGTTTGACCACCGCGACCATAGGTCACACCGGTCGCGGTCAGACCATCAAATTCAATGCGCTCAGCGGTTGCGCGGTCAATGATGCGGAGATTTTTTCGCGAACGCGCAGGGTCGAGATAGGCCAGGCGTGTTGAGCAACGTTCACCGTTGCGCACCGTCATATGCATCGGGCCGAACCCTTCCTGGCGAAAGCCATTGTAATCGGCTGTTTTCCCATATCCCGCCTGACACCCGGCGTCAATAAATGCACGGTATAGCGGGTTCTTCATGTTATTGCCGTTACAAGTCGAGAGTGGCCCCTCGCCGCCGCGATACTCGTCGCCGCCAGCCATCCAGGTTTCGGCGCGCTGAAAGTAAGGCAAGCAGTCCTGATAACTCCACCCCGTGGCACCTCGCTCTGCCCACTGATCAAAGTCACACGGATGACCCCGCACATAGACCATGCCATTGATGGCGGAGGAACCGCCGGCAATGCGGCCCCTAGCGCAATCCATACGTCTGCCATTGAGGGTGGGCTCAGGGGCACTGTAATAGCCCCAGTTAAATCGGGGCATCCCCATGGGGATCGTGAGCGCGGTCGGCATTTTGATAAAAAGCGACGTTTCGTCGCGGCCAGACTCGAGCAGGAGAACCTGTACCGAGGGATCGGCAGATAAGCGATTCGCCAGGACACAGCCAGCGGATCCTGCACCCACCACGATGTAATCGAAGGTCTCTACCACGCTACTCACTTCTGCCTATGTATCCTTTTTATTGGCGGGTATACATCACCGAGCGATGAAGGATGAGCCGTCGAGGCCCTGCCGGACTGTCTCGGGAATATCCAGTTGCAAATGATCCGCGATGGAGGGGTAGATGTCGACTATCGCTGGCTTGGTATAGAAAGCGGGCTGTAATCGCTGGTTATTGGTGACTATCCATGTGGTGCGCTCCCGCTCCGTCTGTCCACCATGATCTCGACCGGTTGCTTCATCGCGTCCGTGATCGGTCGTTACGATCACCATCCAATCTTCCCGAGCCGACTGCTGTCGGGATTCCACCGCATTCCAAATCTTGGCGACTTGCTCATCGACCCATTCGACCGCAGCGTCCATCTCCGCACTGTCGCCAAAATCGTGGCCCACGTCATCGGTGTACTGCAAGTAGACCCACGCCAGGTCGGGCCCCTGCTCCCTGATACTTATCGCCGCCGCATCCGCGACTTTTTCATCGATGCGTTTAATGCGCTCACTCTCAGGGAGATCGGGAAACAGGCTTTTATCTTTTTCAAAGCCATCGACGACGTAATCTAGCTTGTGGCCTCCAGCCTCCTCTAAACCCTCCCCGAGCAACACGGTTCGATTGTCGGTCCAAGTGGAGTAGAGCGCGGTTGTTAAGGCTGGATTAGCGTTTTTTGCCAAGCGGAAAATATCCCAGTAGGCGTAGTTCGGGGATAAATCATAGTTCTCCATCACGCCATGTTTATTGGCCCAGGTGCCTGTAAGCAAGCCCATGTAGCCTGTCGCCGACACGGTTGGGCTCTCTGCCTGGGACCCCACAGGCCCACCCACATAAGCGCGACCATAGCCCCCCGCAGCGGCGATTTGATCGAGGGTCGGGGTAGCTACACGTTCAATGACATCAGCGGGAATACCGTCGGCAATAACAAAGACAACTTTCGGGATCATCGTGATCTTCTCCTGAATATCTTGCGTCAGCTCATGACCGTCAGCAGCGCAAGGCGTTATCGAGACAGCTATAACCGATGTAAGAGCCCAAGCCAGCAGCGAGGTCTGTCGCCATGCCTCAGTCCACAACCTTTCTGGACGAGTCAGCCACACCATTAATATGTTGGCGCCACCGCCCCTAAATTGGCGTAGATGGTTTTAGTCTGCGTGTAGTACTCAATCGCCTGCAACCCGTTCTCTCGTCCCAACCCCGACTCATGGTAGCCCCCGAAAGGCACCTCGGGCGGCGTGACATTGTAGTCGTTAATCCAGACGATCCCTGCTTGCAGGGCATTGGCAACCCGATGGGCCCGCGCAAAATCGGCCGTAAATACCGCCGCCGCCAAGCCAAAGCGCGTAGCGTTGGCTCGCGTAACCACCTCCGATTCACTCTCGAAGCCAAGCACCGTCATAAAGGGACCAAAAATCTCCTCCTGCACAAAAGGCAACTTATCGCCGGTGGCGGACACCACCGTCGGCGCAACAAAATAGCCTCCCTCGAGGCCCTCAACGGTGATTGCTTCGCCACCACAAAGCACCTCTGCCTCCGCCGAACTCGCGGCCAACGCCATGTAATGCATAACCCGCTCGCGTTGCTCCGCCGACACCAATGGCCCCATCTGAGTCGCAGGGTCAAAGGGGTTGCCGACCCGCAGTGCTCGGGTTTTAGCGACCACCCGAGACAAAAACGCTTCTTTTAGAGATTGGTGGACATAGACGCGCGTGCCATGAGAACAAACCTGACCGGTCGAATAAAAATTTCCCGCCATTGCCGCATTCACGGCGTCCTCAAGATGGCAGTCTTCGAAAACCACGATCGGGGATTTTCCGCCCAGCTCCAGCGTGACTTTTTTGAGATCAGCTGCGGCAGCAGCCATCACCCGCTTGCCGGTTTCCACCGACCCGGTCAGGGTGACCTTGGCAATATCGGGGTGGGATACCAACGCGCTGCCTGTCGCCGCAGCACCCTGTACGACATTAAAAACGCCGGAAGGGACGCCTGCTTCAGCATAAATTTCCGCCAGCCGCAGGGCCGTCAGCGGCGTTTGTTCCGCAGGCTTGAAAATCATCGCGTTGCCACAGGCTAACGCGGGTGCCGATTTCCAGAGCGCTATTTGAATCGGATAGTTCCACGCACCTATGCCCGCGCAAACCCCAAGTGGCTCTCTTCGCATAATCGCAAAGGCTTCAGGCGGGAGATCAACATGGGATCCCTGAATACCCTGCGTGATACCCGCATAATATTCGAGTACCTCGACCCCCGTGATGATATCGACCACCGATGTCTCCGCAATCGCCTTGCCGGTATCAAGCGTCTCGAGGGCAGCTAATTCATCATTACGCTCGCGCAACAGCGAGGCGGCGTTCCGCAAGATTTGCCCTCGCTGAGCCGCAGGCATCGTGGACCACTCTGCAAAGCCACGCTGTGCTGATTCGACCGCCAGCGCGATCTCGGCATCCCCAGCAATCTCGACCTCACAGATCACCTCACCGGTCGCGGGATGGCGCGTCTCAAAACACGCGCCATCGCTGTTGGACCGCGTCGCACCATCGATAAAATTACGCTGTCGTGGCAGGGTCGTGGTCACATTCACATCGGACAACTCATTGATTTCGGGCATTCTTTTTCCTTTTTGATAGGCGCTCAAAGTACCCTCAACCCCAACGGCCGTCCACCCTCTTTTATCGAGTAACGCCGCTTTTGACGAGCCGGGATCAGAGCATGGCAAGCCACGAAAAATGATTTGTATTTTTCGCCTGGAAACTCTAGCTTTTGCCGGACTAATCGAAGGCTGGTGAGAACATGCTGGGCTCTAAGCTCCCGGTAAACACGAGTAACAGGTCCTCTGGGTTGTCGGCATGGGTAGGCGGCACAAGTCACCGGCGCGGATTGCCCGATCGACTCACCAAAAGGCTTTTTTACCCTGTTGCGGACCGACTGCGATGCGGTAGTTCACCGAACTACCGATCAGTTGCGCCATGGGGTCATGGTCTTCCGGTAACGGGAGATTCAGGTAGTCGGATCCATTGTCACGGACCAACAATCCCTGACGCTCAAGGCAGCGGCCAACCCGTTGGCTGATGCGTTGTACCAGGACTTCCAGTTCGGTTTTATCTGGTGCCTTGATGCGTCGGAAGAAAGGAGGGGCGTTTCTTCGGGGCGGTGACGCTGGTAACAGACGCCACTGACGGCTTCCTTGCCTTGTATCTGCATGCCAACGCGTCCTTGCGAGGCTGTCTGGATGAACAGTATCTGTGCGCATCATCAATAATGCAAGCGAAGGACCGGAAAGTAGAGCGCGATCACGAAGACTCTATTTAATGACTTAGCTGCCGCCGAAACTCCTCAAGAGTGAGTTTTTTGGGCGCGGAATGTCCCAAGGACCCCATATGGTCCGGCACCGTGATCTGATACGTGGGGTCCAGCCTTCCACCTTTGACGAGTACGCGTTTGCCACAACCCAGATCGTAGTCTGCCGGATTCAAGAGGGTTGACCCTGGCGCCAAGTGCTCGGTTTACTATCGAATTTGGTGAGCGGCTTACCGCCCATCTTTAACGTGTCACGGACGTTTACACAGTTTTCAGGACACTCTCGATTTTCAACCAAGTCGGTGGGTACTAGTCCCTGCAATTCACTGGTCAGACGTGGGCTTGACAGTTGGTCACGTCCTAGCTGCCGTCAACTTCGCACTCACAGACAACTAACGACTGATTCTCTGAGTATCACCAATGCTATGTGCGTATTGATTTCTATCCATAATATAGTTGCGAATCGCTTCTGCGCCATCTTGCGATATCTCGTCTGCAAAGCTGACCATACCTCGGTTTGCCAGTGCACCTTCGCGCACGACCTGCTGCCATCCTTCGGTATTCAGCAGGAAACCGGAATACCTGAGGTCGGGCACTACCCCACCGCCTACCGCACCTGCGCCGTGGCAATTCACGCAGAAGTCGTCGTACAACTCAAATCCTCGTCGAACCTGCTTTGTATCGATAGCATCTTCCGGCAAGGCAGGCATTGTTCTAGGTGTATCATTTACAGGCGGCAGCGTCGCCTTACCTCCAATTTTAAAAGTAAGAAGGCGACTGCGATTAATTGGCTGACCAGCATTCTGCGTGAAAGGCCCGGTCATTAAACTAACGATGCCGCCCCAACCTGCAGAGACAGTAATGTACTGGTGGCCATCCACGGCATAGCTCACCGGTGGTGCGACCACACCTGTTTGTGCCGCGAATTCCCATAGCTTCTCGCCGTTGCTCGCGTTGTAGGCGTTCACAAAACCCTCACCATTACCCTGGAACACAAGATTTCCCGCTGTTGACAGCACACCGCCATTTAACACACCGGCGTGCTGCACTCGCCATTTCTCTTTTTGTTCTACCGGGTCCCAGGCAGCGAGATGGCCACGCGTTTGTTTTTGCATCGCTTTTACGATGGATTCGTCATCGGGAAGTTCTGCGACCGATGTGTCCACACCCAGGTTGGCTCCCTGACTGAGAACCTTCATGTCGTTTTGCTGCATATAAGGAAAGGCCATTTCCTGCGCGGGTATGTACACCAGCTGATGTTCCGGGTGAAAAGACATCGGGTGCCAGCTGTGGCCACCGGCCCAGGAAGGTGCTACCAGCGCGACCTTTCCAGTTTTCCAGTATTCGGCTTCCTTTTCGACGATGGGTCGCCCTGTTTCTGGATCGATGGATTTCGCCCAGGTGGTCGCAACATAAGGTTCGCCCGATATGAACTCGCCTGTTTGCCGATCAAGCACGTAAAAAAATCCGTTTTTGGGCGCCTGCATAATCACTTTGCGTACGTCGCCATCTTCTTCAAGGTCGGCAAGAATCATGTGCTGGGTTGCGGTGTAATCCCAGGCTTCGCCCGGAGTCGTTTGGTAGTGCCACGCGTAGGCGCCGGTGTCGGCGTTCAGCGCCACTATGGAGGACAGGAATAGGTTGTCGCCCTCACCTGCACTACGTACGTTCGGATTCCATGGCGAGCCATTACCAACACCAACGTACAGCAGATTCAACTCTGGATCATAAGCCATCGAATCCCAGGCCGTACCACCGCCACCGAGGGTCCACCACTCGCCGCTCCAGGTTTTACTCGCTTCCTCGAGAATGGGATTCTCAAAAGGTTTCGATGGATCGCCCGGCACGGTGTAAAAACGCCACAGCAGTTCGCCGTTAGAAATGTCATAGGCGGACACGTAGCCACGCACGCCGAATTCCGCACCACCATTGCCGATAAAGACTTTGCCATTGGCTATGCGAGGCGCGCCGGTAATTGTATAGGGCTTATCGGAATCAACGGTTGAGACTGACCACTTTTGCTTTCCGTTGTTGGCATCCAAAGCAATCAGACGGCCATCCAGAACACCGATAAGCACGGTGTCACCCCACACCGCCACGCCTCGATTGACTACATCGCAGCAGGCCTTTACTCCGTATGCCTTATTCACCTCGGGATCGAAATGCCACAACTGTTCACCACTAGTTGCGTCCAGAGCGAACACTTCACTCCAGGCGGCCGTGGTATACATCACACCGTCTCTTATAATCGGGGAAGCCTCCTGACCGCGAGGCTCAGGCAAATCCTTGTACCACGCGAGTTCAAGCGAACCTACGGTTTCAGTATTAATTTGTGCAAGCGGGCTATAACGTTGCTCATCCAGAGTTCGACCGTGCAGCAACCAATTGCTTTCTTCGCTGTTGGCCTTATCAATGCGCGCCTGATAGTCAATGGCGGATTGTTTCGGCTCGTTAGCGGTTGATGCTTCCGAGCGCCGCTGGTTTGCATTCTGCGCGTTCGTTTGTTCAGCATTATCAGCGCATGCGCTCAAAATCAGCGCGGCAAACAGCCCGATTGTTCGTGGTCTTAAATTCAACACAGCAGTACCTGAGCAGAGGGCTTAATGATGCCAATTAAAACGTTAACTTGCCCGTCAGAGTCCACGTTCGGCCGCGATCGTTAAGGTTCTCGATGGTACCAATCGTGGGGTTGAAGTAGCCCGTTGCCAGATACTTTTCATCGCTCAGATTGAGCACGGCCAGATTCAGGCTGAACTTCTCACTAGCGCTGGTCCATGTCACGTTGGCATTCCAAAGCCCTACTTCGGGCGTTTCAGTTTGAGGCAAGTTCAGCGGCTCATTGAAGTAGCCATTGTGGTATGAGCCACCCAGGCGCGTAATCAGTGATCCACTGTCACCCAGATTGAACTCCTTGCTGATGCTGACACTGGCCGACCACTCTGGAACATGGTCAAATTCATTGCCTTCCTGAATGGTCGCAAATGGATTATCCAGCACGGTAACGTCAGGCAAACCGGTGGTATCAATGACGATTCGGTCAAAACTGGCGTCGGTATAACCCACCGCGGCTTCTACAAACCAACTGGTTGATGGTTGCCATTTTAGCTCGAGTTCGGCGCCCGATATTTCTGCCTCGCCCACGTTACGTTCTACCTGTGCAACGCCAGATGGCACTCTCACCTGGATGTCCTCATAGTCCATCAGAAACACAGCGGCGTTTGCTGACAATGCGCCATCCGCGCTATTAAGCTTTAGACCCAACTCGTAAGACTTAACAAACTCAGGTTCAAAACTGGACACCGCGGGCTGTGGCGGGAATATGCGCTGAACAAATCCTCCGGAGCGGAAACCCTCTGAGTAGCTGCCGTACACCAAGATATTGTCGTTCAACCGGTAGGCCAGGTTGACCAGCGGTGAAAGCTCATCTGCATCAGTTGTGTTTTCTCCGAGCGGCAGGATCAGCACACCTGGGGGAATGCCGATATTGCTGCTGACAACGACTTGGTTGGGGTCAAAGCTTTTTTCCTCATCTGTGTAGCGCAATCCAACGGTCAAATCCAGTTGGTCTGTCAGGTGCACAGTGCCCTGGGTAAATACGGCCTTGCTTTCCGTCTTGAAGACGTTGCGGCTGTCAAAGTTTGCTATCGCAAAATCAAGCACATTCTGGTTGAAGCCATCTTCATCGAAGTAATACAGGCCAACAATCCAGTCCATGCGCTCTGAACTGCCCAATAGCTGGAATTCCTGGGAGAACTGTTCCGATTGGAAATCGTCAAAGAAATGGACAATCGTAATCGGTGAGGCATCGGCATCACGAGCGAATTCAGCATCGAGGTCACGCACGGCGGTGATTGATTTGAACGTAAGGTTATCGTTGATCTGCCAGTCCAGGGCCGCACTAATTCCCCAGGTTTTAGTTTTTGAATAAGTCGGCGCAGTACCCTGATTTGTTTCGCCTACCCACTGGGTGTTGTAACAGGCTGGGTTTGTTGACCCGATACCACCCGGATAGGCACAGGTGGCACCGGCGGTTACGTTGTTGTAAAAGCCTGGGAATCCGTTACCAAACTGACCCACCACGTCAACACCTGCCAAGTGAAACGCAGGGCCATTCTCATCTTCATCGCTGAAGTCGGCCCTGATGTTCAGCTGAACAGTATCGCTTGGATCCCATAAAATACTGGTTCGAAATGACAAGACATCGTCATCCCCTAAATCACCACCGGCCGGTCGGCTCACATACCCGTCTCGTGTGTTTTTCTGGACGGCAAACTTCGTTCGGAACGTATCACTCAGCGGCATGTCTATGCTCGCTCGGGCAATAATTTGTGAATCGGTACCAACACCCAACTCAACGTGGCCGCCAAACTGTTCAGCCGGCTTCTTTGAGTGCAGCGCGATCGCGCCGCCGACACTGTTTCTGCCAAACAGTGTGCCCTGTGGACCACGAAGAACTTCCACTCGCTCAACATCTACAAGATCAACAATGGCGCCCACGGTACGAGCGATATAGACGTCATCTATGTAAAACCCAACACCATTGTCGATGGTGCCGAGAAAGTCCCGCTGACCAACACCGCGAATGTAGACAGTTGCCACCGATGACGAGCCCCCCGCCTGCGGGTTGTTCTGGTAGGTCATGTTGGGGGTGATGTCACCAATCTGCGAAATATTGGTAAAGCCACGCGCAATCAGGCTTTCTCCAGAAAATGCGCTCACTGCTAGGGGGGCATCTTGCAAGGACTCCTCGCGCTTTCTAGCGGTCACTACCACCTCTTCAAGCAAGGACTGGAATCCACCGCCGGAAGAGTCACTCTGCTGGGCAGAAACCTGCGTTCCTAGCAATGAGATACAGGCAATTGCGCAGGCTTTTGGCAAATAGGTTCGCTTGTGTTTAGAATGTTGCACGAGTCTTTCTCCATTATAATTCTGGTTGCGTGGCTGGCTTGCCAGCTGCGAGGCCTAACGCTACCCCGTTGAATCAGTAAGATATGGAATGTTTTGTGTGGGCTCTAGCCGGATTCACCCGCGATTATCCGGATCCGCGCATGCGTGGTGCAAAAGCCGGAGGGAATGCGATCAGTTGGCCGCAGTGGGATTATGGTCCAGAATTTCGCAGTGTTTGAAAAGGTGTCTCACCAAATGCGAGACGATAGGCTTCGGAAAATCGACCCAGGTGATTGAAACCATATTTAAGCGCCACTTGAGCTATTTGCGTACCGACTGGCGCCTGTTGTAAATCTTCGCGCGCCGAATCGAGTTTGCGTTTCTTAATGTACTCCAGCGGGGTCATATCCACGCAACGGCGAAAATTACGCGTTATTGCTGATGAAGACAGCCCGGATGCCGCGGCCAGGTCTCTGGTACTGATACTCTCGTGGATGTTCGCCTCCACAAACTCTTTTGCGTGTTTAATGATTTTCGGCTCATCTTCTTGCGCAAGACTCTGCAATTCCTGAGAGTAATTGTGTCCTAGCATCTTTAGTGCGTAGCAAGCAACCAGGTTTTCAGTTGCTTCTGCAATCGCCGTATCTTGTGCGCTGGCGTGGATAAGTTCATTTTTTAGTGTATCGATCATACGCGTCCATTCGCGTCCTTGCGGGGTAGTGGCGTTTAACTCCGGATCAAATACTATGGGCTTGTGCAAAGCCCTATTCAGCATCCGCTTCAGATTTCGCTCTAATGTGGCTCGATCCAGCTTTAGTGTGAGTACACGGCTCCCGCGGCCCCAGCGCATCGCCATGGGTTCAGTAGCTGATACTAAGCTCAATGTATCCCCCTGGCAGAGCCCCGTATGAGTCTCTTTTGCGACCTGAATGGGTTCACCAAAAGAGCGCTGAAAAAGGTAACAATGCCCCAGCTCATCCGCCTCTATCTTGACCGGCGCCCCGTAAGATACGTACACCAACGCGGATTCGCCGAATTTCGACTCTACAACGTCAGTCTCAAGAGCTCTCTTTACATCGAGAAGTTGAAGAGAGTGGGAGGTGAACAGTTTTGTCAGGCCGGCCCGGGTTTCTTCGAGGTCTCTTGAATGAAAACTGTTGCCTGATCGCAAAATCGAAGTGGTGTACATAGACATTCTCAATCCGGGGATCGCGCTGGTCGGGATGCAAATCACTGAGGCGCCGATTATATAACCATTTTTATGCTTAAGATAAGTGGCGCAATGCCCGCATGAAACTTGATAAATGTATTTGTCGCTAGGTAGCCCGCCAAGCGGACCAACAAAAGCTCAGTTATCCAACAAAAACAATTGCTAGATAGAAAGCTATCAAACTCAAGGGCCACTACCGGAAAGCTATGTTCTTACAGTGCATCTCAGAATACATGGTATCTAGCCACCGATCGAGTAAAACTAGCTTTCTAAATGTTCAATCAACTTGGTAAAGACCATGGGGTACTGGGGATTTTCCGTCTAAAAAAGACATAATCCCCTGGAGGCCCCATTCTACGCGGCCTGCTCTCCCCTGCCCTGCTCACAGTGATAGTCCACCGCCAGATAACAGGTGTTCAACTCGCCGTCCGAAGGATAAACTCAGCGGCCCCGGCCCGACAGAAGTAAGGAGCTGCTGCAGTGAATCAGCAACGGGTTCAGGTGCCCATCATCGATCTGACTGCAGCCGATCAAGCGGTGTCTATCGCGCTGGACCACGCCTTTGGCGAAATGGGCTTTGCCGTGCTAATTGGCCACGGTATTTCACCCAATGTGATCACCGCCGCGCGCGCCGCGGTGGTGTCGTACTTCGAGCAATCCCTCGATCAGAAACTCCAAGATCGCATCACGCAGGAAAATTATCGCGGGTATATCCCGTTGGGTTTCTTCTCGCCTAACAGTGCCAGCCAAATGCCGGATCGTTATGAGGGATACAAGTTGCATCTTGAGGTCGACGCCGGTGATCCCATTTGCGCTGCCTGCGATCTGTACGGACCCAATAAATGGCCCCTGTCTCAACCCGATATGCGTGCGGCTATCCTGAATTACTGGCGTGACTGTGATGCGCTGACCACCCGATTACTCAGACTACTGGCCGGGATTTTACAAATTGATGCCACTGGCTTACTCGACGCATTTGATAAGTCACTGACGAACATGACCTTGCTGCACTACCCCCCTCAGGATGCGAATGACTCGGGGGTAGGTATCCACGCGCACAAGGACACCGATGCACTCACCCTGCTGGCGCCCGACCCCGTCGGCGGACTGCTCATCAGGCCAAGGGATAGCGACGAATGGATTGCGATTGACGCGCCGGCGAACAGTCTGATCGTCAACATTGGGGATTTGTTGGAGCTTTGGTCGGGCGGCTATTTTGTCTCCACGCCCCATAAAGTCATTAATCGGAGTGGTCAAGCGCGCTTCAGCTTCCCCTATTTCGCGGTGCCTCGCTTCGACATCGTGGTGTCGCCGCTGATCCCTCCGCGTCCCGGTTTCACCCGATCAGCGGTTCCAGTCGGCGATGTCTCTCGGGAGGTCTGGCGAACAAACTGGCCCGACACCACACCCGGCGGTCAAGGATATGACTTGGGGACACTCACTGATTAAGCAGATCCCTGAGTATAAGCAGGATCAGCGCGCAAAAAGTCCAGCATGGCGCCCGCCCGATCGGTCATGATCAGCTCAACGCCCCAATCCAACAGTCGCCGGCCGGCCTCAAGGTCGTTGACCGTATAACACCTAACGGCGAGACCAGCCTCCTTGATGCTTCTCACCTGCGGCTCAGTAAGTGTTGTCCAGTCCAAATGAATCCCTTCCACTCCAAGTTCGCGACAAAAATCAATGGCATCCTCAGGCAAGGCCTCGACGTTAAGCGCCATGGGAAGGTGGGATAGCACCGGCCGCGCAATTTGGAGAAAGACTCGGTCGAAGGTGGAGAGTAGATGGCGCCGACCGTCGGCACCCTGAAGTGTTTCAGCGACCGCCTCTGCAAACCGGCTGCACCCCTCTTCCGTAGCATCGGGTCCAAGTTTTATCTCCCAATTAATGCAGGGCCTGTCGGAAGATGCTCTCTGCCAAGCCAGCAGGTCTGACATTTTTAGGGGCCGCTGGCCGGCAAATTCCGGTGACTTCCAGCTGCCCACATCCAGCGGGGAAAGGTCTTTCCATGTCAGATCAACGACCCGTGCACTGCCCTCCGCCGTGCGACCCAAGACCAGGTCATGAAATACTACGAGTGTGCCATCCGCCAACATCTGGATATCTGTCTCGATCCATCCAGCACCCGCCTCGGCGGCTTTCTGAAATGCCACGCGGGTATTTTCCGGATAGGCTTCACTGGCACCCCGGTGCGCGCAGACAAAGGGTGACCAACTCCCTACCGTCACGAAAGCTTGTGCTTAAGGTGGTCTGACTCAGTCACCGGTGATGGCCAGCTGATTCAGGAAGGCACCGGCGGCGGCGTTCTCTGTCCGCAGCGCTTTGAGAAGTGCCACAAGATTTGCATCGCGCTCCGCCTCAAGTTCACTCACCGACCGACCTGCCGCCTGAGCATCGGATTGCTCGACAATACGTGAGATGAGCTGGTCGTCGAGATCGGGCACATCCATGAGTTTGGTCCACGGCCACTGAAGACAGGGACCGAATTGCTCAAGAAAATGGCGCATGCCTGCGGTTCCCCCCGCAACCCGGTAGGTTTCGAATAACCCCTTTTGTGCCCAGCGAAGGCCAAATCCATGGGTCATGATGTCGTCAATTTGCTCCGTCGTGGCCACCCCGTCCTTGATCAGCCAGAGTGCTTCTCGCCACAAAGCTTCGAGCAAACGGTCGCCCACATGGGCAGGCACCTCCGCCTTCAGGAGAACTGGCTTCATGCCAATTTTCGTGAGCAACGACATCGCCCTGTCAGTGACGGCCGCCGTATTTACCGATGACGGAACACACTCAACGATAGGGAGTAAGTAGACCGGGTTATAGGGATGGGCAACGAGAATCTGTTCTGGCCGCAGGGCATCCTGCTGCAACTCCGATGGCATGAACCCCGAAGTTGAGGAACCGATAACGGCTCCAACAGAACACGCCGCCTGTATCTCTGCAAGGGTCGCGTGTTTGATTGGCAAACGCTCAGGCACCGACTCCTGAATCCACTGCGCCTCCGCAACCGCTTCGGCCAGAGTCGGGGCGATTATCAGTTCGCCACGAGGGGGCAGATGGTCATAAATTTCAGGCACCCAGCGCGCCGCCGTTTCGACCACCCGATTCACCACCTCGAGCGCCGCTGGGCTCGGATCATAGAAGTGCACCTGCCAGCCGTGGAGCAAAAACCGGGCAGCCCAACCGGCCCCGATTACGCCGCCGCCAATAATCGCTGCCTTTTGCATCAGGGTGGATCCTGTCGAGTAAGATTGAGTTCCGCTCTGACCTCCGCCGGCGTCATGATGCCCACACCCATGGCTTCTACAATAGTCACTGCGCGCTCCACCAGTTCGGCATTGCTAGCAAGGCGACCCTTTTCGAGCCAAAGGTTGTCCTCCAAGCCGACTCGGACGTTGGCACCTGATAGCACCGCAGCGGCGACAAAGGGCATTTGATGGCGGCCAATGGAAAAAGCTGAATAGACCCAATCCCTCGGGATATTATTGACCATCGCCATCAGAGTATTGAGATCATCGGGCGCCCCCCAGGGGATACCCATACACAATTGCACCATCACTGGTGCGGGAATCGCCCCCTGCTCGACCAAGTGTTTAGCCAACCAAAGATGGCCGGTATCAAAGGCCTCAATTTCAATCTGTATTCCCAGCTTGGTCATGCGTCGGGCCATGTCATCAAGCATGCCGGGCGTGTTGGTCATCACATAATCCGCCTCGGCAAAGTTCATCGTGCCGCAATCGAGGGTCGAGATTTCCGGCAGACAGGCTTCCAAATGTGCGACCCGTTCGGCACCAGAGACCATGTCGGTACCTTCCGGATTAAGCGGTAGCGGCGAGTCGGGAGGACCAAATACAAGATCGCCCCCCATGCCCGAGGTTAGATTGATCACCACGTCGACCTCGGATGCGCGAATACGTTCCACGACTTCCCGGTACAAATGAACATCCCGGGCGGGCTTACCTGTCTCCGGATCGCGGACATGACAGTGCACGACTGCGGCGCCGGCGCGCGCCGCATCAATGGCAGCCTCGGCAATTTGCGCCGGACTACGTGGGACTTTGTCGCTCCTGTCCTGGGTGCTACCCGAACCGGTCAAAGCCGCGGTAATAAATATCTTCTTTCGCATTGCTAGGGACATGTCCGTCGGTTCCTTTTTGTGGTGCACGCAATTGTTGTGCCCGTGCTGCGATTGTTAGCGCAACACCGCACCTGTTATCCCAGTCGATTGACAAAGTTCCAAGGTCAAATACTCACTCCGCCACACTCACGATTCAGCGCCCTGGCTGTCGATAAGATTTCATCTCGATCAATATAAATACCCTGCAGGTGGCGGAGACCCTCTCCGGTAAACGCATCACGACCATGCAGAATACGGCGATTATCAAAGCACATGATATCGCCAGCGGAAAGCCGGAATCTCAATTCGAAGCGGGGGTCATCCGCCAACTGGTGGAATCGTCGGAGCGCTTTATAGGCGCCATCAACGTCCTCATCGGGCATATCGGGAAAGGCACGCACCGGGTAAAACGCGCGTATTGTTGGGAGGGTATTACCGAGGGAATAGTCGATGATGGGCGCGGACCATCGGTGATCGATCCCCGGCCCCCGATTAAAAAAAACCCAGCGCCGGGTTGAGAGCAGCTCGAAATCTTCCGGGTAACTCTCGCGCAACTCTGCCACGATGGCAGCGCCGTCGGTTAGCGTCGAGCTGCCCCCTTCGGCCTCATTGATCAAACAGTGGAGAAACTGAAACCCCGGTGGTATTTCACGAGTCGGTAAATCCGTATGGGGACCCAGCCGATAACCAGTATTAGCGGTGGTATTGGTTTTGGCATCACCCGCTAGCGTCACGTCGGCCCTAACATCCCAAAGCGGTCCAAAATTACTATCGCGCAGGGGTCCGATCACCTGCGCCAAGTCCTGTAAAAACCCCTGCTCGGTGGGTGCCCGAATAAGAAGACAGGCTCCGTGCAGCACCAGCTCATTTAGCATCGCCGCCCTCTTCTCCGGAACAGCTATGACCTCTCGGGCGTCAAAGGTCTTGAGTTTGGGCAGGTCATCGGTAGTCCACACAGCGGGCACCGGCACCCAGCTGCTCGCTAGATGCTTACCATCGGCAATGTGCCTCAGCCAGCCCGCGTGATAACAACTCAAGGCGTGATCAGGCTCCCACGAAATTTCCAGATGACCTTCAACGGTCATGGCGGCCGACGCAATAGCGAGGTCATCCGACAGTTCTGCGGGGTCGAGTAATCCTTCACGGGTTGCGGGGTCGATACCCCCGAGACCGAGGGCGTTTTCGCGCAGCCAGAAACGATGGCAATGAAGGCTCGCGCCGTCGGACCAGCGCAGGATAACACCCGTTTCGGTCAACGTGATATCAGCGATGGCTGACGGCTCATAGCTATAAAAATCGGGCGCCATCACCTCGCGGGGAGTATCAGCGGAGGAGTTCATTTCACCCTCTTGCTCATCAGGCAATACCACTCGGCTATTAATAGGCTAACAGCACGCAATAGCCTGGCAACACGCTCGAAGCGCCAACCATGCTGCGTCACACTGCTCCTGCGCCGCTCGCGTGCGACGACGAGATTACTTGATAACGTTAAATTCCGGAAGCGTTAAATCACACTGGTAGAGCAACCGATAAAGTCAACTTTGTGCTGGTCAGCCCAGCGTCAATGCTATGCTTGGTTAAGGCTCAGGTTTTTTATAGGCCCGTTGCTAGGACGCCATCAACGAAAGGCTATCTCTGGCTTCCTCAAGGTTCCCAAGGTCAAAGGAGTTCAAGGTTTATGCCCCGCCGATCCCGCTCTGCCCACGTCTTGTTACTGTGCGCGCTTCTCGCATCATCACCCGCTTTTGCCGTCGAGATCACCCCGGAGGCGATGGAACGCTACGGCAATATGGCGGAAGCACTTTTGCGCGATGGCGTAAGTCGCAAAACCGTGGCCGGCGCGGGCCACGTGCCAGCTTACGCAAATTTCCTTGCACAAAAGTTTCAACAAGCGGGCTTTCCGGAGCAAGACATTAAGGTCATCCCCTACGGAGAGACCGCGGCTCTGGTCGTGCGGTACCGCGGCGACGGGTCAAGCAACCGAAAAAGCATCCTGCTTTCATCCCACATGGATGTGGTGGGCGCCGACCCCGGCGACTGGGAGCGCCATCCCTTCGAACTTCAGGAGGACGATACGTTTTATTTTGGCCGCGGGGTTCTCGATAATAAATTTGACGTATCTCTGTTAACCACTCTCTTCGTTTGGTTGAAGGCTGAAGGATTTGTCCCCTCCCGGGATTTAATTATTGCTTTCACCGGCGATGAGGAATCCTATCAAGAGACCGTCCAGCACCTGACAAATGAATTTCGCAATCTTATCGACGCCGAGTATGCATTGGTCGTCGATGGTGGCGGTGGTGCGCTTGATGACACTGGCAAGGCCTTCCAATACCAGATTGGTTTTGCTGAAAAGACCTATGCCACCTTCAGTATGACCGCGCGAAATCGAGGCGGCCACAGCTCCATGCCAAGACCGGACAACGCCATTTTCGATCTGGCGGCGGCCATCCAGCGACTTGAAATGCACACCTTTCCCGTGGAGACCAATGAAATCACGCTGACTTACTTTGCCCGCACTGCCCCTTTCCTCGAAAACGAGGTTGGGGACGCCATGGCGCGATTTGCCGCCGATCCAAGCGACGAATCCGCTATTGAAACGTTGAGAGGCAAGCCCGAATACGTGGGCACATTAGGCACCACCTGCATACCAACCATGCTGGAGGCGGGGCATGCGGAGAACGCGCTGCCGCGTTCCGCAACCGCTACCGTGAACTGTCGTATTTTCCCGGGCAATAGCGTTGAGGACATTCAGCGTGAGCTGCAGGTGGTGGTGGGTAACTCCGCTCTCGAATGGGCGGTGGTGGGAACTCCCGTATCAAGTGACGCCTCACCTTTCAACCCCGAGGTAATAGACGCGGTAGCGACATCACTCGACCAAATTTATCCTGGCGTGCCGGTGATTCCCAAGATGGTATCGGGTACGACCGATGGCGCTTACTTTCGCGCTGCGGGCATCCCTAGCTACAGCCTCACCGGTATTTTTCTTAACCCCGCCGACAGCTATGCCCACGGCTTAAATGAACGGGTCCGCAAAGCCAGTATTCCTGAATCGCTTATTTTTTGGCGCTCAATGATAGCGCTGCTGGCGGGCCCTCAACAGTGAATGTAATTAGCGACCTACCGACCCTTTAGCAAGCGACAAAGCTCTCGATCGGGGTGCGGTCTAAACGAGACCCCGTCGTTTAATACGGCGGTCTGCTGAGTAGCAGACCAGGCGGGCCAAGGCCCTCCCTGATGGCTTTGTGGTCGACCCTGAGTGATAAATGACGTCCAGTAATCAAGGATGACTGCGGTCAAATCATCGTCGACCTTGGACGAGGGTAGCCAGGCGTCATGGCGATCAAATACATAGGGAAGTTCCGCGCCGTGATAAGCGCCTATCGCGTCAAACCCTGGCCTGACACGATCAAATCGATAGACCCACGCGGCACCATCATTCTTTTCTATGAGTGATGCCAGCTCAAGAGAGGGACAGAGAAAATCCAGCGCCGTCCCCAGCTGGTTTCGCTGGGCCAGTTCATCGCCCGCCCCGCTGAGATACGCCCGTACGTCGTCCTGCTGCGTCAACGCCACCCGACTTTGCAACAACTGATCAAGCGTGCCGCCGGCCTTTAAATACATTAAGCGCTCATCCGCATTGGTGCCGATCAGCATGGGAATCGCGGCGATACTGCCGCTTGCAGCCATGCTTTCAAGGGTGACTGGGAGACTTTCCGGATCTTCAATGGGATCAAGCTGAAAGTCTGCGTAGACCTCTCCTGCCAGCGCCATAATGCGCTCCGATGGAACCTGCCTCAGGGCCTCCAACCCCGTCTGCCCATCGAGCGCACGTCGTGCGAGCTCGATGCCACGGGCCGTCGCCTCATTGCGATCGGGCGTGTCATCAAGCGGCCACCCGCCACTCTGATAGATGAGCCCGCCGACCCGGCCTTGACTCAAGGGGGAGACCGCGAGATGCAAGGCATTGGTCGCACCCGAAGATTCACCCGACACGGTGATACGGTTGGGGTCTCCGCCAAATTTCCCAATATGCTGGTACACCCACTCGAGACTCATCGCGAGATCGTAGAGAGCCAGATTACGAGCTTTCATCTCGGGGTGGCTTAGCCAGCCAAACACCCCTAACCGGTAAGCGACGGTGACCACCACCACGTCCCGCTTTACTAGTGACTCTCCGTGGTAATTTGGCTCATAGCTCCAACCCCCCGTGTTGGAGCCCCCATGAATGAAGATAAGTACTGGCCGCTTACCCTCCGCATCCATGTCTGTCCAAATATTGAGGTAAAGGCAATCCTCCGAATAAACCGGGCCTTCCATAAGCGCGGGGTCCACACCCACTCGACGCATCATGCCGTGATACCAAGCCAGTCCGCTGCCGGTTTGCATACAGGCGGGAGCGAAGGCCGTGGCGTCATAGGGTCCTCCGTCACCTTGCCAGGGCACGGGTCGACGCCAACGTCGCTCACCCACCGGCGGTTGGGCAAAAGGGATGCCTCGAAAGGATTCGACCCCCGTGGAATCACGGTGGCCAATGAATGATGTATCAAAGACTCGCACCTGCGGCGCTTCTGAAGCAGTCGCATGAACTGCGAGAAAGGCGAGAGCGCAGAAGCAGAAATAGCACCAAGAACTGATTAGAGCTGTCGTTGTATTGGTCATAGGGAACGTCTCACACGCAACACTTCACAAGGGTCATTTCACAGGGGGTAATTCAAAAGGGATAGGTCACAAAGTGCATCCAGCGTCCCGTCTAGGCAAGGGTCTCTGTGTGGCCATCAATAGCGATAGCCTGCCCGGAGATATTGACGCCACCGGGACCCGCAAGAAACGTCACCATGGCAGCAATATCGTCGGCACTGACAAAGCGCTTAAGCGAGTTCTGTTGCTCATAGCGGGCTCGAATGTCAGCGGGCGACTGACCTCTCAATGCAGCGTCACGCTCAATAACCTGATCGATACGCGGACCGCTCACACTTCCCGGGCAGATGGCGTTGACGCAAATATTCCAAGGGCCAAGCTCCATGGCCCACGTCTTGGCGAGACCCACAGCCGCCCATTTGGATGCGGCGTATGGTGATCGCTGGGGACAGCCGAATAACCCGGCGTTGGATGCCATGTTGATAATCACACCGGACCGCCGCTTTTTCATCAGGGGAATGACGTGGCGCGTGACGTAGAAAAGGCTGTTGAGATCCGTGGCAATGGTGTTCTGCCACTCCTCAACGCCAATTTCTTCGAGAGGCGCCGTGGGGCCAGAGATACCGGCATTGTTCACCAGCAGGTCCACCCGAGACAGGGAGGCAAGCAAATCAACAACCACCCTATCAACCGCTACCGGATCGGCAACGTCGCAGTGGATCGCCGTGTCCTCACCGTGGCGGGTACTGTAGTCCCGAAGAAACTCCCGATTGATATCGAGTACCACCACGCGGTATCCCTGTGTCCATAAAGCATCTGCGATGGTTCGACCGATGCCCGAAGCACCGGCAGTTACCAGTGCAACGGCTTGATCACTGCTCACTGACGACACAAGCTGCCGGTACAGGGTGATCCTCATTCAAGGATCGCAGCAGACCAATGGCCGCCAACCACAGGGTGGCAACCAGCGGTAGGGATACAACCAAGACCGCGGTCTGAGCCTCACGAATGCCCCCCGCATAGATGAGTGCAATGGGCAAAATGGCAAGCGCACCTGCCCAGAACAGACGATGCCACCGAGGTGGGTCTTCCATAGGATGAAGGGACTGCGTCGCGCTGGCTGCCAGCGTATAGGAAGCACTGTCATAGGTCGTCGCGCAAAAAATGAGCGTGACCACACAGAAGCTAGCGAGGATGAATTCCGCATAGGGCAGCGTATCCAGTCCCGCCACGATCGCGGCACTGCCGTCACGCTCAGACATGAGGGCTAAAAGGTCCATAGCGCCGCTAAGCTGTAAGCCAAGTCCGTGATGCCCAAGGACCAGGTAAAACGCCCAACAGCCCAGTGAGCCCATGACCAGCATACCCACCACCATTTCCCGCAGACTGCGCCCCTGAGAAATGCGGGTGACAAACAAACCCACAAAGGGACCGTAGGAAATCCACCACGCCCAGTAAAAAATAGTCCAATCCTCAACAAACCCAGAGTCCGACATGGGATCAGTCCAAAAGGTCATGGCAACGATGTTTTGCATTAGATGGCCGATGGTGTTGACCGCCATCTTGAGCAGAAACAGCGTGTCACCCAGTACCACTATCAGTAAAAGCAACACAATCGCGATCACAATGTTGATATTGCTTAGCCGACGTATCCCTTTGCCCAACCCGAGGCCCACGCTGGTGGCAAACAATACAACGCAAATACCCACGACAACCAACTCGAGGGTGAAGCCCAGGGGAAAGCCGGTAAGGCGGGATAACAACGCAGAAATTAAGGGCGTAGAGAAACCCAGGGAACTGCCCGCACCGCCGATCAATGCCACCATGAAAAACACATCCATAAGACGAGAAGGCAGTGAGGTTTCTTCACCTTTAAACCAATAGTGGCCAGAGATACTGTACTTCAGGCGCGGTAATTTCCTGACGTAAAACGGATACGCGATAGCCAAGGTGGGTAGACAATAAAGCGACCAGGCGATCACTCCCCAGTGGTGTATGCCATAGGAGGCTGCCCACTGATAGGCCTCCGCCGAGCCTGGTTCAGCGCCGAAGGGCGGTCCATTGACGTAGTAAGCCCACTCAATCCCGCTCCAGTACATCAGTCCAGCCCCAATACCGGCAGCGAACAACATGGCGCCCCAACTAAAGGTGGAAAATTCAGGTGGCGAGTCACCCAAGCGAATCTGACCATGGCGGCTTATGCCGATGTACAAAACGATGATTACCGCCAACGCACCGGTTAGCACATAAAACCAGCCAAAGGAGCGGGTAATCCAGTCATAGGCTGTCTGCAAGACCTCAGCGCTCCATGCCGGGGCAAACAGGAGTGGTATAGCCAAACCCAGCAACACGAGGACTGTTAGCGAGAAATTTACTCTATCAACACGCGGTGACGTCACTGCTGTTCCTTATGGTTATTCGCGGCAGCGCCCAAGCGGGCCGTGCTAGCTTACCATCGGCGAGGTGAAGGCTAGTAAAAATTTATACTGAGCTCCCGGTATTGAGGCATGATAGACGCTCGATCATATTAACCACGTGCCGATAGCCGTTAGTCAGTAGCCGCAATCGAGATTTAGCCCGGAGAAGCCAAATACATGAGACTCGAGTCGATTCCCGTCAGATGGCGATTCTTCTCAGTTATTTTTATGCTGAGCTTTCTGTCTTATCTCATGCGACAGAACATTCATGTGGCGGGCGAACACATGATGCCCGAACTCAATATTTCAGAACTTCAGATGGGCTGGATCTATGCCAGCTTTATTTGGGGGTATGCCGCCTGTCAGCTACCCGGCGGAATACTCGGACGCTTGTTCGGACCCCGCAAGACATTGATGGGCGCCGGCTTTATCTGGATCCTTGCATCTGGACTCACGGGGTTCCTGCCAGGATCGGTGGTCACCTCAGCTACCGGCGTATTGGTCGCGCTTGTTGTCGTACGTTTCTTTTTGGGCGCCGCTCATGCGCCGATGTATCCAGTGCAAGCGGCCGCCATAGAGCGCTGGTTTCCAGTGGGACAGTGGGCGCTGCCGAATGCCGTTTCAAGCACCGGGCTAACACTAGGCGCCGCGTTAGCCCAGCCCCTTGTAGCCATTGTCATGATCAATTGGGGCTGGCGTGCCTCGTTCTACATGTTCGTTCCGCTGGGCATACTGTTCTTCTGGATCTGGTGGTGGTACGCCCGGGATAACCCGGCGGAACATCCGGCCATGACCGAGCAGGAACTCGACTTGATTTACGCTAATCGCAATAGCCTTACACAAGAAGCCGGATTTGGCGCCTGGAAGTCGCTGCTGAAAAATCGCGAAACCCTGCTACTTGCAGCGGCTTATTTCACCCAAAACTACGTTTTCTATTTGTTCTTCACCTGGTTCTTTCATTACCTGGTGACTGAGTTGGGCTTTAGTATTTTAGAGACTGGGTTCCTCGCAGCGCTTCCGTGGATAACGGGCGCCGTCATGGCGACCCTCGGGGGTCTTACCTGTGATGCCCTCTGTGCTCGCTGGGGGCCCCGACTGGGCTGTCGGGTGCCCGCCATGATCGGGCTGACAGCTTCAGGAATCTTGCTCTATGTCGGGTTGTACTCACCCTCGCCCTATGTCGCTGTCGCCCTACTTTCGCTGTGCTTTGCCGGCACACAGTTCGCCGAGGGCGCTTTCTGGTCGGCGCAAATTTTCGTGGCCGGACCTTACAGCGCGCCAGCCTGTGGCTTGATGAACACAGGGGGTAATTCAGCGGGGATCATTGTTGCGCCCCTGATGCCCTTTTTAGCGATGCACATTGGCTGGGTACCAGCACTCTCAACCGGTAGCGCGCTCGCCTTTATCGGTGCAATTATCTGGCTGTTCATTCGAGTTGATCGACCCTTCACACCGGCACAGCAAGCGGTATCGGCTGCCATCTGAGCACGTCCGCGGCCTATTAATCGCCGGTCGGGGGGCAGTTCTGGCTGAGGGTCTTTCGATACCAGGCAACGAAATGTTTCAGGGTTGCCTCGAATTCCGGATGATAGGGGCCGGGCTCAAAAAACCGTGAATTCACCCCCATGCTGTTGCGCATGATGATGTATTCGTCCTCCAGCGTCGTGTGGTGCCATAGCCAAGTCACCTCATCAAGCTGATAGTCGACCCCTTCGACGGCATCACCACGGACAAACCAAACAACCTCAGCGTCAGTTGCTGTCAGGCTCCTCGGCAAGAATCGATACAGCACGCAGTGATCGGGATAATTAAGCATGAAGCTCAATGGGCCCATCTGATAATCACCCGCGCCGCCGTCGTAATCTTTGATCTGACCCATCAGAGGCGCCACCGGCTGTCCGTCCTGGCTGCCCGTGACAAAACCCTCGTAGAGGCCATAACGCATAGTGTGCACGCAGGCACCAAAGCTCTCAGCGTCGCTATAGGTCTTTGTGTAGCGCTTTGACATACCGACCACACCCGTGACCTCATCGGATCGCGCCAGCATTGCTTCAACGATAGGCGCCGATTTTTCATAGAGATCTTTAAAGGTGTGCAGCTTAGCGTAAGCACGATGCGACGTGGCGCAGTGATAACACTCGAGGTAATTTTCCAGCACCAGCTTCCAGTTTGCATCGATGCGATAGGTATGCCGATGGGCAACTTTTGCATTTGCTAAGTCGTAAGCACCAAGCGGTTCTCGAAGATTTTCAAGGGGCGCCAAAAAATCTCCCGCGTCGGGGTCGCAGTTAATGAATACTAGACCCACGTACTCAACACACTGCACTGTCTTTAAGCGGTACTGTGTTGAATCAAAATCCGCCATCACGTGGGTTTCGCGCGCGGCCTTTAGGGACCCGTCGAGCTCGTAAACCCATCCGTGGTAAGGGCAAACAAAAGTTTTTCGATTACCGGCTCGGTCTTCGCAGACGCGAGCACCTCGGTGTCGGCAAATATTGTGCATGGCACGAATCACGCCGTCTTCACAACGCACGATGATGAGTGCGTCTTCCCCGATTTCAAGCAGTTGGTAGTCGCCGACGCTGGGAATTTCGCTGGCATGGAGCGCATAGATCCAACTTTTAAAGATCAGATGCTCGAGCTCGAGTTCGTGCACGAGATGCGAACGATAAAAGTAGGGATCCATTGCACGCTCGGGCTGGGCACTGTCCGCTGCCAGCTTGGCGCGCAATTCGTCGATCGAATCGTCAACGTGAGTCGCTATCAGATGCATTGAAAGTCACTCTTCACGGGTTCGCAGACACACGTTTCAATGCGGTGGCGCTGGTGTCTGACGCCGCCGAGCAGGATTGAACAAGGGTGCATCAATGACCTTGCAAGGTGCCAATACCTTTGTCCAATGCAACTCGCGCTGGTAATAAATTTCCGCAACAAGCGCATCGGTGGACTCACCATGAGGCATTTGAATTTGTGCAAAGGCGAGGTTTGTTTTGGCTGTTGGGCACCAAGCAGCTGACGTAACGGTGCCTATCGTTTTGCCATTTTTTAGAATAAACGAATGATGCGCCGGCTTGTTTCCCTCGACATCGAGTAACACAAAGCGATACGTGCAGCCCGTTTCCTTTTGCCGCAGCAAGGCCTCCCGGCCGTTGAAGAGCGGCTTGGCAAAATCGACCTGCCACGCCAAACCCAGCTCGAGGGGGGTCCGGGTTCTGCCGGGACGAACAGCTTCTTCGGCAGGCACGAAGTCTACCCGCGCCTGCAGGAACCCAGCCTCTATACGCGCAATGTTGAGGGCATAAGACCCGATAGGCTTGATGAGATAGTCTTTACCCACCTCAAAAAGACGATCCCAGAAAACCTCGGCTTTCTCCGGCGCGATCCAGATTTCATAGCCTAGGTCACCGGTAAATCCGGTTCGACTGACGGCCAACGGCACACCATCGAATTCATAATGCGCAATACCAAAGGGCTTTAGCTGATTGAGATCGGTACATCCCAAGAGCGTCAGCACAGTGCAAGAGGTTGGGCCCTGAACCGCCAAGGCAGCAACGTCATCGCTCTCATTCTCAATAACGACATCGAAACCCAGCGCGCACCAAGCTAACCATTCATCGGCTCGCTGATAGGAGCACAATCTGAACTCGTTCTGGCCAAAACGGAAAATCGTACCGTCATCCAGCATCTCACCTGCATCATTGCACCACACCGCATAACCGACTCGATTGACGCCAATCTTGCTGACATCGCGGGTTACCATTCTGTTGAGAAATGCCTCGGCATCGGGACCGGTAATGCGATACTTGTTGATAGGGGAAAGGTCGAATACTCCCGTGGTGCTCCGAATCGCAAAGTATTCAAGTTCGACATCAAAATAGGCGTTGGGCGTGGTGTACCCCATCCACACGCCCCAGTCGTTTAGCTCGCAAACGTCGGCGATACACCGATGAAAAGGTGTTGTTAACAACATAAGGTTACGATCTGGCGAGGTCATGACAACGCTCCTTGCCGCAAAATCTCTTGCGCTGCATTCCGTCCAGCAAGCCCCATCAGTCCTCCCCCAGGGTGCGCGCCCGCGCCGCAAAGAAACAGACCTGGCACCGCCGACTGATACTGGGTCGACCCAGGAAACGGTCGCATCATAAGCGCCTGATCAATCGACAATTCCCCGTGGTGCCAGTTACCCCCGGTAATTCCGTAGCTCGCTTCAATGTCCGCGGGAGTCAACAACTCCACCTGAGTGACAAGCGACTTCAGGCCCGGCGCATAGGCTTCAAGCTGATTAAGTAATTGCGCCACAACCTGCGACCGAATGGCCTCCCAACCCTCCTTGGGCGAGTGAGGCAGGTAATGAACCAAGGCGGTCATGACGTGCTGACCGGCCGGCGCCAGACTGGGATCTTCAATACTGGCGATACTGATATCAAATAGCTGTTGATCGCCCACCTCCCCGTACTTAATGGGATTGAGCATAGCCTCCATGTCATCCATCGATGGTGCAATAATCAGCCGCTGAGAGAGCTCCGCGGTGGCGACCCCAGAAAACGCCGGCAGCTCTGACAGCACCAAGTGCAGTTTGGCAGTACCACTACGCGTTCGGTAGTGCTCAACCCGGCGCGCCATGCCAGCTTCCATGTGCCGATAACCAAGTAACTTCTTGAAAGTCGTGGTGGGATCTGCGCTGGAGAGAACAATGCGGGAGGCTATCTGCTCCCCCGTCGCAAGTGCTACGCCCGCGACACGGTCATGGTCTTTCACAATGGCGGCCACCGGACTGCCCAGACGTATGGTCACCCCCTGACTTCGCGCCGCCCTCGCGAGACTCTCGCCCAGCGCGCCCAGGCCGCCAAGGACTTGCCGCGGACCCTCTTGCCCCTGCCGGTCTCCGGCCTTGCGATGCAGATAGTGGAATACTGTATTGGGGGAGCGAGGCCCCATCGTCGAACCGGTAACGGCATCAAGTGCCACCGCAGCCTTCAGACCCGCGTGATTGAAATGCTCATTGAGCACGTCATAGATATTGATAAGTGCGACTCGCATGAGATCGCGCATATTTTCGCGACCCAACAGTTTTAAACCAAGACCCAGTCGGATCAGAGTCCAACGATCGCGCCAATTCGAATCGACCAGCTTTGGCGGTCGCTGGCGGTAAAGTTTCTGTACCAGTCCTGCAAAAGCATTCATCTGCCGTGTAAAACGCCGGTACGCATCGCGATCTTCACCACTGAGTTCCGCGCCGCTGACGCTGTTACCATCGAACACAAGATGCTTGCCGTCGGTTTGGAGCGCCACAGTTCGCTTGACTTCCCCAAGTGCCAGCCCATGCTCCACCAACTTCAGACCCTTAATGATGTCGCGGTCAAACTGACCCAGCCATTGCGCGCAGTCGGACACCGTTACACCCGCGGCAAGCTCACGGTTACTGGCGCAACCCCCCGGGAGTTCGCGCCCCTCAAGCACCAACACCTTGTGGCCTGCCTTGGCAAGGTAACAAGCGGCAATAAGTCCATTATGGCCCGCGCCAATAACGATGGCATCGTAATCAGTCATCGGCATACCCTCCGGGCACCGTATTGGGGCGCCTCAAGTCCGACAGGATCTCCCTCGCGGCATTAGCCCCGGGGGCCGCCATCACGCCGCCGCCCGGATGGGTGCCCGAGCTGCACAGATACATACCTTTTATCGGAGCGCGGTACTGCGCGTAACCCGGGAAGGGACGATTAAATAGCAGCTGATCAAAAGTCAGCTCCCCCTGAAAAATATTTCCCTCGGTCAGGCCGACCTCAGCCTCAATTTCCCGCGGGGTGCGTGTCTCGCAATGAAGAATCAAGTCCCGGAAATTTGGACTGTAGTTGGCGATTTGGTCGATCACTGACTTTTCAAAACCGGCCTTGTCCTCATCGGTCCACTCGCGACCGTCAATTTTTGGCGGCGCGTACTGCACAAACACCGACATCATGTGCTTGCCGGGGGGCGCCATGGTGGGATCGGTAAGCGACGGAATCATCATGTCGAGATAGGGGTCTTTGGACCACGTGCCCGCCTTCCAGTCATCGTAAGCCCGCTCCATTCGCTCAAGGGAATCGCTGAAATGCAGATCCCCAGCCATCAACCGGCTGTTGGGGTCTAGACCGTTAAAAACAGGCAGTCCGTCCAATGCGATATTCAATTTCCCTGAGGACCCACGGATTTTAAAGTTCTTTGCCTTGGTTACGACGTCAGCGGGAAGATCTTTAGGATTAGTGATGTCGAGGAAGGTACGCTTGGGGTCCAAGTTGGACACGACGATATCCGCGTAGAATTCCCGACCGTCCTTTAATGCTACGCCCTTGGCCTGCCCGCCTTTAACAATAATTTCATCGACATCGGCATCGCAGATAATCTCACCGCCAAAGGACTGCAGAGACTTAGATAGAGAATTTGCAATAGCACCCATACCCCCGCGGGCAAATCCCCAGGACCCGACATTGCCATCCACATCACCCATGTAGTGATGCAGCAGCACATAGGCGGTGCCAGGAGAGTAAACCCCCAAGGCTGTCCCTATAATGCCGCTGCCAGCGTGCTGGGCTTTAATCACGTCGGTTTCAAAATACTCATTCAGGTAGTCGCCCACGCTCCCGGTCCAGAACTTGATGGTATCGAGAAGCTTCTCCTCGCCCAGCGCCATGAACGAGCGGGCGAATTCAAGCAGGTCCTGAAGATCTCGCGGCTTTAACGAGGTGGGGTCCGGCGGGGTCTTCAACAAAAATGGTCTGATGAGGCGCGTTTGCAGGCTCGTATCCGCTTTGTATCGATCGTAAGCCGTCGCATCGCGGCGGGAGTGGCGCGCCATCTCTCGGTAATGTCGACCGGGATCACTGTAGTTACCGAAGTAATCTCCGTTTCGCATAAATGTACAACCGCCGCCGAACGGAACGACCTGAAGACCGTGACGGGGCAATTCAAGGTCCCTCGCAATTTCAGGGCGCAACAGGCTCGACACGTAGGAACAATTTGAGTAGTACCAACCTTCGTAAAGCTCACGACTCACCGTCGCGCCGCCGATGTAGGGGTTTCGCTCCATCACGGCGACGCTTAGGCCTGCCTTTGCCAAATAGGCAGCGTTGGTCAGGCCATTGTGGCCTGCTCCAATTACTATCGCATCGTATCGACTCAAATGTCCCTCCCGGGCATCCACACAGCGGCCTGAATCTTGCCATGCTCACCCATAGCTTGCCACGCCAAATCCCAAAAAAATGATCCCGCTTAGACTGGTGGACGACCTCTTGCCCCCTGCCAGGAACAAGGCACTAGGGTCTCCAGCGTAGTTTCGGGGCAACCTAATCCCCATGACACGCGTATCACTGTGATTACGAAGCAACTCATCATTGCCATATTGTGGGGAAACAACACCATGCCGGAAGCCATCGCTACCATTGCCCTGTTTCTGACTATCACCTTTCTCGTTTATACGCACGTGGGAATCACTAACATTGCCAACAGCTACAAGCTATGGTTTCAGGAGGGCTATTGGGTCAACTACAACGTAGTAGAGGCCATTTCTTGGGTTGCCAAAGCCGCGGTAATCCTGCCCGGGCTCGTATGGCAGAAAGAGATTTGGCAACTGCATGTGATTACGCTAGTCACGTCAGCATTGCTGATCTGGGTATCTGAGCGAAAACTTCTTCCCACCATGGTCGCCTTTAACACCCTCTGGATCGGGCTATCCAGTGTGGTTATTGTCAGAAACCTGCTCTGACAGGTCCTCAACCTCGTATGGGGTCCGATAACGCCCGTGCCTCGCGTCCTCTTTTGATAGTTGGACGCTCTATGCTAACAGCGCTCCCGGCCTGTAAAGTGTGGGTGTTTAACGATAACCACAAGGGGTCTTTTATGCGCGGAGCTTTTGTCAGCGGCTTTTTCGTTATCGGCATTTTGCTGTCCTATCATTCCGCGGCAGAACCGCCGTCAGTTGCGGAAGTCCCGGAGATCAGACCGGGCCTATTGATGGGGTATCTGCCGATGGACAACCCACTAAGAAGCGATGAATTTATACCACCACCCCCGGCCGCAGGCTCGGCTGAACAGGCCGCCGACGAGGCCTTTAGCGCAAGGCTTTTAGCCAACCAGGACACAGCGCGGTTCGACCTCGCCAGGGCGGATGCCCGTCTAGGCCCTGACTCAACGGCAACATTTTCGTGTGCTGTGGGAATCAACATAAGTCAGGAAGACACGCCCCACTTGCAGATGCTACTTCGCAGGACTCTTACTGACCTTGGGCTCGCCAGTTACGGAGCTAAAAATGCGTATCAGCGTGAGCGTCCTTTTATGAGTAACCAACAACCAATTTGCACGCCGGAAGAGGAGGAAATGTTAAGAGGCGATGGCTCGTATCCGTCGGGGCACACCGCGATCGGCTGGGGATGGGCGTTGATTCTTTCTGATCTAGTACCCGATCGGGCGGAGCAAATTCTAGCTAGGGGTATTGCGTTCGGTGACAGCCGAAACGTTTGTAATGTTCATTGGAGGAGCGATGTGCAAGCGGGGATTTTGGTCGGGTCGGCCGCTTTCGCTCGGCTCCAGAGCAATGCCGACTTTCTTGAAGCTAGAGCATTAGCTCGCAGCGAAATAACGACGGCAAAAGCAAATAGCGTAGATCCAAAAGCAGACTGTAAGGCCGAGCGAGAGACCCTATTGTGATGGCGGCTTGGGTTGCGGTGGTACTTCAACCCTCGGAAGCAAAGGATCTCTGTCGACAATCTAGCCTCTAGCTTGAGACTACGCGACGCCTATTCTCTAATGACACGACCTTCTCAGAGCTGGGACTACAAGGTAACTCAATCCGAAAGCAGGCACCATGTCTGGTATTGGTTACGGAAAAGCTGCCTCGCACATCGCTGATTATGTTGTAAGAAACCGAGAGACCTAAACCAGTACCCACGCCCGTCTCTTTTGTGGTGAAAAAGGGATCGAACACCTTGTCGATGATATTCATGTCAATCCCGCCGGCCGAGTCCTCAATTTCGATAATCACATTTCGGTTAAAGCTACATCGAACCTGCACCCAACGGTTCGCTTCATCGGCCTCTGAAATGGCATCAATCGCATTACCCAAAACATTGGTCAGCACTTGCTCTAGTCGTAAGGAATGAATAGGCACCGCTGGCAAGTTCTCGGGGGCATCTAATTCCAGCTTAATGTTTGCAAGTCGGTACTGGGGTTCTAGAAGAGTCGTGACAGACTGTAGCGCCGATAGGACGTTCGTCGTTTCACCCGCCTCTCTCGCCTCTCGTGAGGACATTCGCATCTGATCAGTAATACCGGTCGCACGATTGATCTGCTCAACGATGTTTTCCAATTTTTCTGGCAGGTAGTCTACGATTTTCTGCGGCTTCCTTCGCAACATAATCGACAGATTGGCTACCATGAGTTTCACAGCATGCAACGGTTGATTAATTTCGTGAGCGATGCCAGCACTCATTTCACCCAAACTCGCAAGCCGCGCAGAATGCTCCAATTGGGCACGTTGCTGCCTGTAGTCTGAGACATCTGCAAGCAGAAGCACCGATGATCCATTCTCTAGTTTTTGACCCGCCATCAAAGCATGTGTATCCGCACTCAGTCTCAATTCTCTGGCTGAATCCGGGTTCGCGTAGAAATTCATAAGACCTTGCTTTGTAATCTGGACAGAGGCAGATTGGTCAGCCTTTCTGTGCTCCAAGAGGGCATCAAAAAAATCCGAGATTGGAAGCCCTCTCTCGAGTTCGAGATCTCGCCCAGTAAAATATGTGGTGAACCCGGCATTGAGAAAAGCAAGTCGATCTTTAGCATCGAAAATGGCAATACCCGCTGAGAGCTGCTCAAGGGATGCCACAAGGCCCTCAAGCTGTGACTCGTATTCATACTCAGCTGAGGTATCGGTGATAAACGCAATAAAGGTCTTTACACGCGGCACACTCAATTCTTTGATGACTAGTTCACCCCGAAAAATACTGCCATCTGCTTGGGTGAAATGGAGATTAATGGGAGCGAGCGGGTCCCCGTTCTTCAAATGGGTAACCCATGTCTTTGCTATCTCTTTTCCCGCATCCTCAGGAAATAAATCAACAATCCGCCGACCTCGTATCTCGTCAAGCGAGATATCGAACATACTACAGGTGGCTCTGTTAACCTCTAAGAGCACACCAGTTTCATCGAACGTGACCAACGCTTCGCTAGCAGAATCCATGATTTGCCGAAGCAGTTCTTGAGTATCCTGAAACTCGGTGACATCGGTTCTGAAGCCCGCGAGATATCCATGGGTCGTGCGCGTTTCCCTCGAATGAATCCATCTGCCATCGGTGAATTGAAAAATTTCCGAAACATTACCTGAGCGATGCTTTGCTAGCCGGTTAGCGACCCACTCCTCCTCCCTGCCAACCGCATCAACATAAATACCCCGCCGAATTCCCTCTCGGAGCACTTCCTCAAAGGTGACGCCTTTTGTTTTTAAGGGCTTGAGCAATGGTTCAAGATTTGCGTAACGATCGTTGCAAGCAACTAATCGGTCATCACGGTCCCAGACTACAAACGCATCAGGACCTTCATTCATGGCTGCAGTCAGAATATCCAACTCTCGCCTATATTGCTCCGTGTGCCTTACAAACACCCAGATCAAGTAGCTTATTAAAAAACAAAAGAGGCACAGGTAAACACCCCAGATCACCCACCTGAACGGATGGTTTAGCAAGAAAGCTGCTTGGTCACTGGGAATTGGCTTCACTACACCAATGCTTACAGCCAGTCCAAAGCCAACAAAAACACTAATTAACAAGAGGGTATTTTGGACAGCAAATCTGAATCCAAAAAAAAGCGTCGCCGTGATGGCCGCAGGCACTACATTTAGCAGGGTCAAGCCGCCTAATTGATTGTTCCACAAACCAAATCCAAAGCCGATCAGCCACAAGAACTGCACAGTAAGGGCCTTGTAG
>Ga0233450_10000708_pt1 | contig 37806 bp, 39 predicted proteins | sample 011ome_30_FD_189956 | JGI IMG/M metagenome (GOLD analysis project Ga0233450, IMG submission 189956) | Coastal salt marsh microbial communities from the Groves Creek Marsh, Skidaway Island, Georgia - 011501CT (spades assembly) | ecosystem: Environmental > Aquatic > Marine > Intertidal zone >... | reverse complement strand
TTACTCTTTTGTCAGAAAAACCAACCTTCACTCTAAAACAAAACTTATAACGAAGTACTCAGGCGTAAAAAAAAATGTTTTAGACTATGGATCAGGCGGGGGGCACTTTTTAAAAGCCTTAGAAAAGAAAGGTTATAATGCGTTTGGTTTTGAGCCGCTTTTTTATACACCTACCAAAAACGTTTTCAACAACATAGAGTCTTTAAAAGGTGTTGGAGAAAATTTTTTTTCGGTTATAACCATGTGGCACTCTTTAGAACATGTGAACTCTTATAATAAAACGCTTGCTTTGTTACAAAAGCTTTTAAAACCAGGTGGAATTTTAATAATAGCCTGTCCCAACCATCTTTCATATGACTCTATACATTATGGAAAGTATTGGGCTGGATATGATGTTCCTAGGCACCTTTGGCATTTTTCAAAAAAAGGGCTGATCACTGTTTTAGATAGTCTCAACTTTTCTTTGATTAATACAAAACCAGTTTTTTTTGACGCGTATTATGTTTCAATGTTGTCTGAAAAATATAAAAAATCTAAACTATGGTTTTTTAAAGGTTTTTTCTTTGGACTTCTTTCAAATGTACATTCTTTAGTTTCAAAAAACCCGTCATCAAATGTTTTTATCTTTAAAAACAAAAAATAAAGCGTTTTAAGCGCTTATTATATATCAACCCACAGAATCTGTAAACCACAAAATTTATAAAACAAACAAAGGCACTTGTTTAATTGCAAATTAATAGTAAAAAAAAATAAACAAAAAAAAACAATAGAAAAAAACTATTGTATTAGCCGTGTAAGTTTCAAAGAAAGGTCCATAAAAATAAAATTAGGATTGCCGTTGGATTGTATTCCTATAATTGCACTTTCAAGTTCTTGTGAAATTTCTTCAATATTATTTCCGTGTACATGTTTTGAAAAAGACTCAAAATTAAGGTCGGTTTTTGGCTCAAACGCAACTAAAGAGTCCATTCCGTAGTTTTTCATCAGGGCGCTTCTAAAAATATTTAAACTAAAAGTCAAAAAACTTTTTTGGATCTCTCTGCCTTCTTTTGACATTGTTTTACTCCATTCCACTAGCGCTAAAACCTCTTCTTTATTTGACCTAACCTTAAAAGCAGTTCGAAGCCATTTTAAAAACCACTCTTCAAATTCTTTTTCATTTTCAATTTCATAAACAAACTTTAAAGCAGTTCGTAAATTTCCAGCGCAATTAATTGCAGCTTTTTTAGCGACAGATGTTTTTACCCCTTTTTTTATCAAATAGTCCTCAATTTTATTTTTACTTAAAGGCCCCAATCTAAAAATTTGGCACCTTGAAACAAGAGTTTCTAAGAGTGTTTCTTCTGATTCACAAACAAATAAAAACAAGGTTTTTTCTGGCGGCTCTTCAACAATCTTTAACAACTTGTTGGTGGCTGCTTGATTAAGTTTTTCTGCCATCCAAATTACCGCCACCTTCCAGCCACCCTCATAGGACTTCAAAGACATTTTCTTAAGCAGGCTTTCTGCGTCGTCGCTTCCAATCTTTCCCTGTTTGTTCTCAACCCCCAGTTTTGAATACCAGTCTAAAAGGTTTCCGTAAGGATTGTTGTGTACAAACCCCCTCCACTGCTCTAAAAACAAATCAGAAGAAGGTTTTGATTTAACCTCTTTGTTAGCGGCATTTGGAAAGACAAAATGCAAATCAGGGTGTTTTAATTCACTAATTTTATAAGAAGAGCTATTTGCGGGCAAAGATTTTTCAATAACATATCTAGCGAAAGCAATTGCCATAGCTAAACCCCCAGTTCCCTCAGGTGAAACAAACAATTGACAATGAGGAATTCTTGATTGAGAGTGACTTTTGACAAGTTCCTGCTTTAAATTTTCTTGACCTATAACTTCACTAAACAACATCTTCCAAATATAAAAGATTAAAGCTTAAATAATATATAAATACATATCTTTGATGTCCAAAAAATGTAAATGAAATCTATATATCATAACAGCTTTAATAACCAAAAAGTATTAATTAGGGTTGATTTTAATGTTCCTTTAAATGATAAAAAAGAAGTAACAGATAATTCAAGAATAATAGCAGCACAGAAAACCATTCAAAAAGTATTAAACGATGGAGGTATACCAATTTTAATGTCTCACCTTGGGAGACCAAAAGGAGAAGACCCAAACCTTTCTCTCGCACACATTGTTCCCGAAGTTGAAAAAATTCTTAAAGTGAACGTAGTGTTCACCCACCAGGTTATTGGAAATAAAACAACAGAGGCGGTTAACACCTCAAAACACAACCAGGTTATTCTTTTAGAAAACTTGAGGTATTACAAAGAAGAAAAAAATGGTGATGAAAACTTTGCAAAAGAGCTTTCAAAATTAGGAGACAGCTATATAAACGATGCGTTTGGAACAGCCCACAGAGCCCACGCTTCCACTGCGGTCATTGCAAAGTTTTTTCCAAACAACAAATTTGCTGGAGACCTTCTTTTAAAAGAGGTTGAGTCTATTAAAAAAGTAATGGAGTCTGGCGAAAAACCTGTTTTAGGGATTTTAGGCGGAGCCAAAGTTTCCTCTAAAATAACTATAATAGAAAATATAATTAATAAAGTTGACAAGCTTATTATAGGCGGAGGAATGGCCTTTACGTTTATAAAAGCTCAAGGAGGAGAAATTGGAAATTCAATTTGTGAAGACGACAAAACACCCCTTGCTTTGTCAATTTTAAAATCAGCAAAAAAAAACAAAGTTGAAATTCTGTTACCTTTAGATGTAGTATGTGCCGACAGTTTTTCTAATAGTGCAAATAAAAAAGTTTGTCCTATTGATAAGATTCCAAAAGGATGGGAGGGTATGGATGCAGGGCCAGAGTCTCTTAATATATTTGAAAAAGCAATAATTTCAAGCAAAACCATTCTATGGAATGGACCTGTAGGTGTTTTTGAAATGGAAAGTTTTTCAAAAGGAACAATTTCTGTAGGGGAGTATGTCTCAAAAAGCACCAAAAACGGATCGTTTTCTTTGGTGGGTGGAGGTGATTCTGTTGCCGCAGTAAAACAATTCAATTTTCAAGAGAAGGTGAGTTATGTTTCCACAGGAGGAGGAGCGATGTTAGAAAGTTTAGAAGGAAAAATATTGCCAGGAATTAAAGCGCTGTATTAAATAACATGAAACAAAAAATAATCATTTTGTTTTTGGTTTTTTTGCTTGGATGTGAAACAAACACAACTAACTACAAACCAAGCTCAAGTGGAAACATCCACACCATTTCTGTGGTAATAGATAATAACCTATGGGAAGGCTCGTTAGGCAATGAAATAAGAAATATTTTTAGTTCAGAATTTGAAGGGCTTCCTCAACAAGAGGCTATGTTTTCTTTGGTTCAAATCCCACCTAAAATATTCACAGATTTTTCAAGAGAAGGACGTAATATTATTCATGTTTCAAGAAACGATAAAGACACTGTTTTTTTTGAAAAAAACAAATATGCTGCACCTCAGCTAATATTAAATCTTAAAGGCAAGTCGAGCAAGGGTATAATTGAAAACTTAAAAAAAATCTCAAAACAATCAATTTCTATTTTCAAGAAAGGCGAGATTGCAGAAAAACAAAAAAGAATAAAAAAATCAACTTTAAAAACCGAAGAGTTCAAAATTTTAGGGCTTGACCTAACACTTCCATCGGCTTATAAGTTGTTTAAAAAAGACTCATTAAACAAGCTTTGGTTTCAAAGAGAAACCAAAAAAGGGAGTGTAAATTTTTTAGCCTATACACTTCCTTTTAGGTCAAAAAAACTAGACCTTAAAAGAATAATTACAATTAAAGACTCAATTGGAAAAGATTTTGTTCCAGGAAGAAATGAAGGATCTTTTTTAGTAACCGAAAAAGCTTATAAACCGTATTTTGATAATTTAACATTTAAATCCTTTAAAACACACAAACTTAGGGGGACTTGGGAAGTTGTAAATGACTATATGGCAGGCCCCTTTTTGATGTATTACATTGAAGATGTTAAAAATAAAAGGATAATAGTTTTAGAAGGATTTGTTTTTTCTCCTTCAGATAGAAAAAGGGAATATATGGTTGAAATTGAAGCGATAATACAATCGCTGAAAGTAATGTAAAAGACTATTCCTCTTCCTTTGTGTCTTTTTTTGTCTCCTCTTCTTTGACGCCTTTTTTAAATTCTTTAATTCCTGTTCCTAAACCCTTCATTAGCTCAGGAATCTTTTTGCCACCGAACAACAAAAGAACTAGAATAGCAATAACAGCTATTTGGCCAGGACCGATAGCTAAAAATAAATTAGATAAAACCATGTTAATTTTTTTACAAAAGTATAAAGAAAAAAAGAAAATCCTGAAATTAATACTTAATAATAATATTATACACTCTTTAGTATATTTGCCAAATGAAGGAAAGCTCAAAAAAACCACTTAAACAAAAGCTTTTAAACAAGTACAGGCTGGTGGTATTAAATGAAGAGACTTATGAGGAAAGAATATCATATCAACTAAACAGGCTAAACATTTTGTTGTTGTTGGCGCTGGTATCAGCCTTTTTAATACTAACAACGGTTGCGCTAATCATTTATACGCCCATTAAAGAGTATATTCCTGGCTATGACACTACTGAAATGAGGTTAACTGCTGTTAAAAACATTGAAACGCTAGACTCTCTTGAAAATATAATTAAAAAAAATCAAGCCTTTTTAAATTCCATTGGTTCTGTAATTTTAGGAGATGTTTCTCAAGAAGATTTTTCAAAAGAAAGTGAAATTACAAGAATTAATGTTGCTGATTTAGATTTTAAAACAAACATTGAAGACTCTTTGCTAAGAAGCTATGTAGAAAAAGAAGATAGGTTTAACGCTCTTGAAAGCGCCAACCCTAAGGTTGAATATGTTTTAATTAGACCAATTCAAGGAAAGGTTTCCTCCCAATATGACTTAAGCCAAAGACATTTTGGGGTAGACATACCCGCAAAAACTAACAGTTTAGTTAAATCTATAACTGACGGCAGGGTTATTTTTTCTGAATGGACTGTCGATACTGGACATGTAATTATAATAGAACATTCTTTTGGTTTAACTAGCGTCTACAAACACAACTCCTCTGGAATTGTGTCTCAAGGGGACTATGTTCAGGCAGGTCAAGCAATAGCTTTCTCCGGAAATACTGGTGAGCTGTCAACTGGACCACATTTACATTTCGAATTATGGAGCAACGGAAACCCTGTTGATCCTTTAGAATACATAAGTTTTGAGTAGCATAAAAGAAAAAGCAGTTAAAATTTACGCTAAATATGTTGTTTGGAGAACAAAAAAATGGTCTTTGAACCCCATCAAGACCCAAGAAAAAGTGTTCAAAAATCTTTTAAAAAAAGGAAAAAAAACAGTTTTTGGACAAGAGCATTCTTTTCACAACATAACAAATCACAGCGAGTTTTCAAGCCTAGTTCCAATAAGAGACTATGAGAAAATAAAAGAATATATTGATCAGATAGTTGATGGTAAAAAAAATATTTTATGGCCCGGTAAACCAATATACTTTGCCAAAACATCAGGAACTACCTCTGGTGAAAAACACATACCTATCACAAAAGAATCCATGCCATTTCATATTAAAGGCTCTGTTGATGCAACAATGCACTACATTAATGAAACTTCAAAAACAGAGTTTTTAAACAAAAAAATTATTTTTTTACAAGGAAGCCCCGTTTTAAAAACCACAAACGGTATAAAAACAGGAAGGCTTTCGGGTATAGTTGCTCATTATACTCCAGCCTTTTTAAGAAAAAACACCATGCCCTCTTGGAAAACGAATTGTATAGAAGATTGGGAAAAAAAAATTACAGAAATTTCTAAAGAAACCATTAAAGAGGATATGGCTGCAATTGGTGGAATTCCGCCATGGGTAATAATGTATTTTGAAAAACTGTTGCAGCTTACCAAGAAAGACAATATTAGCTCAGTTTTTTCAAACTTTAATCTTTTTGTATATGGAGGAGTTAATTTTTCACCATACAAAGAAACCTTTAAAAGACTTATAGGAAAACAAGTAGACAGCATTGAATATTATCCCGCATCAGAAGGGTTTTTTGCTTATCAAGACACACAATCCTCAAAAGGGCTTCTTCTTCAGTTGAATTCAGGAATATTTTACGAGTTTGTTTTAGTTAGTGATATGAAAAACACAAATCCTAAGCGTTTTACCATTAAGGATGTAGAAATTGGAAAAAACTATGTTCTAATTGTATCGACAAATGCTGGTTTATGGGCATATAATACGGGAGACACAATTAAATTTGTTTCACTAGCCCCAGCAAGGATAATAGTATCGGGAAGGTATAAACATTTTATTTCAGCTTTTGGTGAACATGTTATAGGAAGTGAGGTAGAAAAAGCTCTTGAAAGTGCTCTTGAGCAAAGTTTGTTAAAAGTTAAAGAATTTACTGTAGCGCCAATGGTTAGTCCAAAAGAAGGGCTTCCTTTCCACGAGTGGTGGATAGAGTTTGACAATAAGCCAAAAAGTAAAGAAGTAAAAGATTTAGAAAGAAGGCTAGATGATAGTTTGCAAGAAATAAATACTTACTATAAAGACCTTGTTCAAGGAAAGGTTTTGAAAAACTTGGAAATTGTTGTTGTTATTTCGGGCGGGTTTAAAAATTATATGGAAAGTAAAGGAAAATTAGGAGGACAAAACAAACTCCCCAGACTCTCTAATAACAGAAAAATTGTAGACAATCTCATTAGGGTTAAAATTTAATTTTTTCATTTAGCACATATAAAACTTGTCTCGAGTCTGACTTTTTAGCCCTTTTTAATATAATTTCCAAACCATGAAGTTTGGCAAACCTATTGTTTAAGTCTGAAATTGCCTTGTTTTTTCTTTTTATACAAGCGTCTTCACTCAATTCAGGGCTTTTAAAATAATTTAAAAAATAAGCGTTTTCAACTTCTCTTGATTTTGAATCAGAAAGTAGTTTTAAAATAAAATACTCATCTTGGCTAATTTGCAAAGATTTGTTTAAGCCAGTTAAACTTTCGTTGCTAAGAATAAAATAGTAACTATTGTTTTTTGTTTTTATATAAACAAACCCCACAAGCATTAGACAAAACACTCCTACAATCCCAAAATAAGAAATAAACAAATCATAATCGTTTGTCAAAAATTCTTCCCCCTCATATTTTAAGCCTTCACTTAAGTCTCTTGACAGTAAAACTTCAAAACTTCTGTCAGCAGAAAGCTGAGTTGTTACTATTCTGTTACCAACAGAGAATGATTTTAGGGTTAAAAGCCTAAGCGGATCACTTGAATATATTTTTATTGAGTTTTTTGATGGGTTAATAAAACGCACAGTTTCTTTACCTAAAGACTTCTGAAAGACCCCAAGAGGTGTTTTAAAACGAATCTCCCTGCTTTTTTTTTCAATGTCATCATAAAAAGACCTGTTTAATGAACCTTTTTTTTCCCACATTAATGACTCTAAGTCTAATTCATAAAGGTTGTTGTTTTTTTGATCAATATCATTAACTCTGTAATAGAAGTCAAAAACCGTTAAAATGTTTTTATCAAGAAAGAAAGAAGCCTCATTAATTCCGTCCGATGGAATTTGACCAAGCGTTTGTACATAATCCCATTCCTTTGAATTAAAGTTAAACCTTGTAAGAAGGCTGTTTGTTTTCCAATAGCCGTAACCCCCTAATAAATAAAGGTTGTTTTTATATATAAAAAAATGACCAGAAAATTGGTTTCTGTGAGCAAAACTATTGTCGATTCGCCTAATTGCATTGTTATGATATTCAAATAAAATTCCGCCCCCGGGGTATAATAGATACAACTTTCCGTTAGCTCCAAAAACCCCAGAAAGACCGTCAAAATCCATGTATTCGAGTTCCTTGGGAATCGGCATAGAATATTTTTGAAACTGTTCAAGCTTTATTCTGCCATCATCAAAAACAAAAGTATTTACCCCTTCTTTTCCAAGGCCAACAAATGATACAGAATCTTTTGCAACGTATAATTGTCTTGGCTCAGTTGAGATTTGAGACACAAGATTTACAGTAAAGAACAATATTATTAAACAAAAAAACCTTTTCATTTAAACAATGAATAATATAAAATAATTAGCAAAAAAACAGTTAACACAATACTTAAGTTAAGCCCTAAAAGTGTAAACAGAAAACAGTTTGTCACAAGGATTAAAACGGAAAGAAAAAATATTAATAAGGATGCTTGCCAATGTTCATAACCTTTGTCGGCTAACCTGTGATGAAGATGAATTCTGTCAGCAATAAAAGGAGACATTCCTTTAAAAGATCTTACTGTAAAAGCTCTTAGCGTATCAATAAGAGGATACAATAGCATAAGAACTGTAAGAAACGGCCTAGAAATAAAACTGTCCGAAATAATTGTGTTCTCAGAATCCAAGATATAAAAGACCAAAAACGCCATAATTGACCCTAAAAACAAAGAACCTGTATCGCCAAGAAATACTTTTTTACTACGATTAAAATTGAACGACATGAAACCAACCAGAGCCCCAACAATTATAGGAAAGAATAAAAACATTTTAGAGTCAGCTATTAAAATTATTCCCCCTGCAACTAAAAAAAACTTTATTGACAAAAAAGACGCCAATCCATCCAATCCGTCTATTAGGTTTAAGGCATTTACAATAACTACAAAAACAAAAAGAGACACGATAACAGAAATCCAATAAGGCAAATCGTAAATTCCAAAAATACCATGAAAAGAATTTATGTAATAACCAGATTGTATCATCAGGATTCCTGCAAAAATCTGTAAAAAAAGCTTTTCTCTATACCTAACCTCAATCAAATCATCTGCAAACCCTGTTAGGGTCATAAAAAACACGCTTAACAAAACATATAAAGGAAAGTAAAGCTCATTTGTAGCTACTGCAAAAGCAGAAGCAATACAAACTGTAAAGAAAATAGAGAGTCCTCCAGACCTGGTTGCCGGATAGTTGTGTGATGAGCGCTCGTTGACTGGATCTGTTAGTTTGTTCCCAACAAAAAGCTTGTTTAGGTATCCGTTAAGATATAACGAAACCATTGTTGTTAAAGAAAAAAAAGTGATATAATAAATAAGATCAGTCATTAATAATGATTATTTTTAAACATGGTTATAAGGTTTTTATTCTTTTTTATTTCAACCTCTATAATTTCTCAAGAAATTAAATTGCCAGACAGTATAGGAGATGAATTTGTTTTTTTTAAAACACATGACAATAAAATCAGTTTTTTAAAAAACAACATTCAATATGTGTATAAAAAAAATAAGTGGATAAAAAACACTCTCGAATATAATTCTTCACTCAGAGATAGCTCAATTATTTTTTTTAAAAAAGGGTTTGACAATGTTCAGTTTAAACACATTGAAATAAACTCCGTCTCACATTTTATTCTAAACGGTGGTGGCCCTGTTTTAAAGTTAAATGAAAATAGAATCGAACGAATAGACAACTCTGTTGAGCAGAGAAATCAGTTTGGCGCTGCAGTTTTCCAACATGACAACCAGCCTCATATGTACGGAGGTTATGGTTTTTGGGAATGGAAAGGTTATATAACGTATTACGACCCATTATCCAACCAATGGGAGTTGTGTAAATTTGACACTCCATTGGAGCCAAGCCCAAGATGGAAACCGTTGTTTCATAAAAAAAACGAATTTTTATATGTTTTGGGAGGTCGGTCCTCTTTAAAAGAATCAAGAAATATAGACACTGTTCTTAAGGATTTTTTTAAGATTAACCTAAACACCAAAAAAGTTGAGTTAATAACACAAGAGGTTAATAACCAAATTCCATTATTCTCAAGTTCTTTTCAGGGTTTTGAAATTAGAGATAAAAAAGCATATGTTGATTATACAAACTCAAACATACTTGTTCTGGATTTTGACAAAAACTTAATTACATCCTTCAAGACAGAGGGAATGTTTAAAAACAAGCATTTAAACTCACCCGTTTTAGCTGTTGGAGATTCAATTGTTTTTATAGAGCAAACAAAGAACAATAAATCAATAAAGGTTGTTTCATTCAATGATATATTTAAAAACACCTCCGAAACTTTTCCTGTTGTTCTTGTTGATCAGAACATGGCCTACAGAAAATATTTTATTATCCTAACAGCAGCGTTTCTAGTTTTTTTCTTATTCAAAACCTTTACTTATAAAGACTATATGAAAAACCTTATCGCTCACGATTATCAATGGCTTTATTTTCAAAACAAGAAAATTCGAATAACACATGACCAAAGAGAAGTGATAAAGCTTTTAGAACAGAAAGGAAGTTTTAATTCCCAACAGCTAAATAGGCTGTTGTCGCCTAACAAGGCTTACGCAAAATCACACTCAACCCTTTTAAGAAATAATTTTATTGAAAAACTAAATAGTGATTTTAAAAAACTAACAAACAACCCTGAACCATTAATAAGCTCTGTAAAGAATCCAAGCGACAAACGACAAATACTATATAAGTCAAATCAAAAATTTTCACAAAAAGAATCCTTCTTTAGTTTTTTGATTAAATTCAACTAACGGCTTCGCCAAGTCATTTTACATGACTAAAGTGAACATAAAAACGCAAAAATTAAACTACTTTTAGTTTTGTAGTATTATAAGATAGTTTAATTTTTAATGAGTTGACAAGAAGAGTCAAATACGAGTTTTCAATTTGGTCTACAAGACCAATCTTGTTTTTAAAAACCCCTGAAAGTATTTTCACCTGATCTCCATTATGACACGAAAAAGAATCTGAATAGTTTTTCAGGCAGTCTTTCATGGCATTAATTTCAGAGTTTCTTACCTCAACTGCTTTACCAAAGCGTCTTACAACATTTTTAAGAAAAGGATTCAGGTTTACGGAATCGTAATTTATTTGTTGTAATTCAAAAAACAAATAGCCTGAAATGGCAGGAACACGAGTTTTTTTTATTCTGTCCGACCACTCTTTTTTTTCTTCAATCGAGGGCACGTATGCTTCTATACCTATTTCTTCGAAATAATCTTTTGCTTTAAACTCACAGCGAGGTTTAGTATGTGCGACAAACCAACTCATAGTTACTTACAAATGTAATAAATATATTTTTACACAGAATTATAAAAGTTCTATTTTGGCTCTTGTAATTTTAAAAACTTGAAAATCAAGAGTATAATGGTTCTTTTTTTGCAATTATAATAAAATTCTTATCGGAATGTAAAATGAAAACGCAATAAACCGCATTTATGTCCTCATCTTCATTAAATTTGCAGTATGAATGTTTTAGTAATTGGTTCTGGGGCTCGCGAACATGCTTTTTGTTGGAAGCTTAGTAAATCCACAAATATTAGTGAATTATATGTTGCTCCAGGAAATGCTGGTACTACAAAAGTTGCCACAAATTTAAATTTAGACATTTCAGATTTTAAAAAAATAAAAGAGTGTTTGTTAACATATAACATAACACTTATGATTGTCGGTCCTGAAATACCTTTAATTGAAGGTCTTGTCGATTTTGTTGAAAATGATTCTGAAATTTCTCATGTCTTAACTGTTGGCCCCTCAAAAAAAGGCGCGTTATTAGAAGGCAGTAAAGACTTTTCAAAAGAATTTATGCACAAGCATAATATTCCCACAGCCAGCTATAAAACGTTCGATAGAAAATCTATTTCTGAAGGATTAGCTCACCTGGAAAACATTAAGCCCCCATACGTTCTTAAAGCAGATGGACCCGCCGCGGGAAAAGGCGTTGTAATATTGTCTGATTTAAATAGCGCAAAGGAAGAGCTTACAAATATGTTATTAAACGATAAGTTTGGCTCTTCTGGTCACAACGTAGTCATAGAAGAGTTTTTGGACGGAATAGAGCTATCATGTTTTGTATTAACAGACGGAAACTCTTATAAAATTCTTCCTTACGCTAAAGATTACAAACGGATTGGAGAAGGCGACACAGGTCTTAATACAGGAGGAATGGGTTCAATATCTCCAGTTTCTTTTGCTGATCAAGAATTTCTTGAAAAAATTGAAAAAAGAATAATTATACCAACCATAAGTGGACTAAATAAAGACAATATTCCGTATAGGGGTTTTGTTTTTATAGGTTTAATTAAAGTAGGAGAAGACCCTTATGTTATTGAATATAATGTTAGAATGGGAGATCCAGAGACACAAGTTGTTCTTCCAAGAATTAAATCAGACTTTTTAGACTTGATGATTTCTACAGCCAATCAAACTTTAAAGGATTTTAATATTGAAATTTCAAATGAATCTTATTCTAATGTTGTTCTTGTTGCTGGGGGTTATCCCGAGAGTTATGAAAAAGGTAACGAAATAAAAGGAATTCCAAATGATTCCGAAAACTCAATAATTTTCCATGCAGGCACTAAATTTTATGAAAATAAAATTTTGACCAACGGAGGTAGGGTTTTATCTGCTGTTTCAAGAGGAGAAAACTTTAAAGAAGCCTTACAAAAGTCATATGATATAGCTAATCAAATAGACTATAAAGACAAAAATTATAGAAAAGATATTGGGTTTGACTTATAAGAAAGAGTGAGCGGAAGGATCTTTGTCTTCTTCTCCAGTTTTATCAAACTTTACAAGCTCAATCATCCAATAGACCAAAAGAGCTGAGATAATTATTATAAAAACAAAATTAATTCCGTTTGCTAACAGCCAACTTTTAAGCTCAAGAGATCTCAAAAAATCTAAAGGGGCAAATAAAATATCAACAAACAAATATTCAATCAAACCAAAGAATTCTTTCATTTCCAAAAATTTTCAACAAAAATAATAAATACTAATATTATAGATTAATAAATTTTAAAACTTTTATCATTATCTAAGTATATTTACCACTTAAACTTTTTTAACTATGAAAAGTAATCAGTTTTTTAATGTTTTTGAACAGGTAATTATAGACTATCATATACATGATTCAATTGAAAAAACTCCGGACAATCCCTTTGATCAGAAAGATTTTAGATTTTTACTATATCAAAAAAACTGGATTGATACTGTTCAGTGGCACTTAGAAGATATTATTAGAGACCCTGAAATTGATCCTGTAGAAGCTTTAAAAATTAAGCGAATTATTGATGCCTCAAACCAAAAGAGGACAGACTTAGTTGAATATATAGACGGATATTTTTTAGAGAAATACAAATCTGTTAAAACAATTTCTTCTGCTACAATTAACACAGAAACTATTGCTTGGGCAATTGATAGACTTTCCATATTGGCACTAAAGATCTACCACATGAAAGAAGAGTCTGAAAGACAGACCGCTGATGAAAACCATAAAGCTAATTGTCAAAAAAAACTTGATGTTTTGAACGATCAAAGAAAAGATTTGTGTTCGTCCATTGACCAGCTAATTGAAGATATTGAAGCTGGGAAAAAGTATATAAAAGTTTATAAACAAATGAAAATGTATAATGACGAGGATTTAAACCCTGTGCTTTATAAGTCTAAATAATTTTTCATGAAACACCTTCTTGTTTTAAGGTTTTCTTCAATGGGTGATGTAGCAATGATTGTTCCTTCACTTAGATGTTTGACATCTTCTTATCCTAATGTTAAAATTACAATTGTGTCCAACATTCTTTTCAACCCCTTTTTTAAAGAATTTGAAAACATTAATTTTTTTCAGACCGACTTTAAGTCACGCCACAAAGGAGTTAAAGGTTTAATGCGCTTATTAAGGGAGCTAATAAAATTAAAACCTACACATATTGCAGACCTTCACTCGGTTTTAAGAACACATTTTCTAACATTTTTCTTTAAAATATTATTATACAGAGTCAAAAAACTAGATAAATTAAGGTTACAAAAACAAAAACTGTTTAGAAAAACAAACAAAGTTTTAAAGCCCTTAACCCCAACTCAATTTCGCTATGCAGAAGTATTCTGCAGGCTAGGATTTAATATTGACCTAACGAATCATCACTTTCCTTTACCAAAGACATTAAGTTTGGAATCTAAAAATTTCATCTCATCAATTGACAGTAGAAAAAATAGAATAGGAATAGCTCCATTTGCATCATACGTTGGTAAAATTTATCCCCTTGATTTAATGCAAAAAGTAGTCGCTTATTTACAGCAAGAAAACCATGTTTTTTTATTTGGAAACGGAGACTACGAGACAAATATTTTAAAAATATGGGAAAACGCTTATCCTAATGTTTCGGGCTGTTATAAACTAAAATCATTAGAAAAAGAACTGGAAATTATTTCAAATCTTAGCGTAATGGTTTCCATGGACTCAGCAAATGGACATATAGCAGCTAATTATAATATTCCTGTTGTGGTTTTGTGGGGATTAACACATCCCTTTAGCGGATATGCACCTTTTCTTTGTAGTCAGGAAAATATGCTGATTTCATCTAGAGTAAAATATCCTCTTATACCCACTTCTGCATATGGCAAAAAAATGCCTAAAGGCTATGAAAACGTTATGAGAACAATTGATCATGAACAAGTAATTCTTGCAGTAAATAAAATTATTGGGAATTAAACATCGTCAAAATCAACAGTGATTTCTTTTGACAATGGGATTGCCTGACATGTAAGAACAAACCCTTCTTCAATTTCTGAATCAGTTAGAATATTATTTAGAAGCATTTTTGCTGACCCTGAAGAAATTTTTGCAATGCAAGATGAACAAACTCCTCCCTGACAAGAGTAAGGGACATCAATGTTTTTTTCGAGGGCAGCATCCAAAACAGTCTTGTTTTCGGGGACCTCGAGAGTAATCTTTTCTTCGTCATAGATTATGGTAGCCAACGAATTATTACTAGACACACTAATATCTTTGGAAGCTTTCGAATAAAATAATTCAAACATTATTTGTTCATTTTTAAAAGAGCTTTCTTTTAGTATTTTAGAAGCGTTTTCAATCATTTTTTCTGGCCCGCATATGAGAGCCTTTTTAAAAGAAATATTATCATGTTTTTTAAGAACATGTTTTATAAAACTTCCATCAATCCTTCCAAAAAAAGAACCCTCAACACTTTCTTGACTGTAGGCATTGTAGAGAAAAAACCTGTTTGGATATTTTTGTTTTAAATCAGCAAGATCTCTTTCAAACATTGTACTGGCAACAGACTTATTTCCATATCCTAAAACAAATGTACTTTCCGAGTTTTTGTTTAACTCATCTTGAATAATAGACATAAGGGGGGTTATGCCACTTCCAGCAACAAAGGCGCAATAATTTGCCGAAGAGTTATTTTCTATTGTGAATCTTCCCTCAGGATATGAGACCTCAATTTTATCACCCTCTCTAAGAGCATCATTAATGTAGTTAGAGTAAATTCCGTTTTCAATAGCTTTTACGCCAACTTGCAGTTTCCCACTCTGTGGTGAGCTACATATTGAATATGAGCGTTTAATGTCCTGTCCATTGATTTTTGAGCAAAGAGTAAGATATTGTCCAGCTTTAAATTTATAATTAGACTCTTGATTTTCATCAACTTTAAAAGAAACAACTACCGAGTCTAAGGTTTCTTGCTTAATATTTGAGACGATTAGGTAAGAATTTTTATTCAATTTTTTTATTTCAAATATAATAAAGGAACTATAATAAAAAACATTCTTATATGAATGCTAAAAATTGTAGTTTTGGTACATGTTTAAAATGTTTTTAAAATTAAACTGGAAAGAGTTTAATAGGGGCAACTCTATAAGCACAAAGCTTGTTGCTAAAATTTTTAAGTGGTTTTGGATAATTTATTTTGCGTTTATGTCAGTAATGATAGGGATCATTGCTTCAGCATACGGAGGTCCAACTATGGAATTTCCTTTAGAAGAAGATTCAGCAATTCCATTTCTCTATGTAAATAAGCAAATGATTTATTTTTTTGCATACTTAATTGTTATGAGATATTTCGTTCAAACACTACCTTTTTTAAATATTAAGTCTTTTTTGTTAACTCCACTACTTAAAAAAAGAATTGTACGGTTTTCAATTTTAAAAACAGTTTTAACGTATTTTAATATTCTTCCTTTATTTTTTTTAATACCCTTTTCATACATACTTTCAAAAACAGATAATTTCGATACAGTTTCGCTTGTAATATGGAACATAAACATTATTGGATTAATATATTTAACTAATTTTTTTAATTTTTTACTTAACAACAAAAACAGTCTTGTTTACACAGTTGGAACTATCCTTGCTCTTACTAAAGCCCTTGAGTACTTTTCTATAATTGATTTTACTATCTATTCGCAAGAGTTTTTTTATTTGTTTTATGAGCTTCCTTATCTAACCGTTTTCACATGGCTTATGGTATTCTGGCTTTATAGTTATGTCAAACAGTATTATTTGAAAGGCCTCTATATTGACACTGGATTACAGATAAACATTAGTGAAGCAAAAGTTGAAGAGTTTAATTGGCTTGACAGATTCGGAAAAACAGCCACATTTATTAAAAATGATTTACGACTTCTTAAAAGAGCAAAGAGAGCCAGAACAGCGGTATACATGGGCATAGGATGTCTTTTTTATGGACTTATTTTTGCATTCACAGACGAAATATATGGCTCTACCGGAGCCTTCTTTGGGTATCTTTTCTCAACCGCAGGATTTTTGTTTATGTTTGGGTCCTTTGTGCCTAGTTGGGATAGCCAGTATTATCCTCTTATGATGACCCAAAACATTGAGTATAAGGAATATCTTAATTCTAAATGGTCCTTAATGATTATTGGAACGGCTATTTCTACGATATTGGCGTGTATTATTTACTCCTTCATGGGAGTAAATGCTATATATGCAGTACTGTCAGGAGCAGCATACCACATGGGTGTCAATGGATACTTAGTCCTTTGGGCAGGAGCCTATACAAAATCTCCGATTGATCTGAATTCAAGCGCTAATGCTTTTGGAGATAAAAAAGCATTCAATGCTAAAACAGTTCTAGTGGGTCTTCCACAAATGGCCCTCCCTTTAGTTGTATATTATTTTGGAAACATATATTTTGATCATCTTACCGCATGCCTTCTAGTCGCTGCTATGGGAATTCTTGGAGTTTTCTTAAAACCAATAGCTTTTAGTCTAATATTAAAAGCATATAAAACCGAAAAATATTCAACTTTAAAAGCATATAAATCTAATTAACTATTATGATAGAAATTAATAATCTAGTAAAGAAATATTCTAACCAAACTGTTTTAAATGCTAATTCTTTAGATATCCCATCTGGTCAAACTTTTGGACTAATTGGAAACAATGGAGCGGGTAAAACAACTCTTTTTAGCTGTCTTTTGGATTTAATTAAGCCAACTCAAGGTAAAGTTTTAAACAATGGAGTTGATGTTTCAAAAAGCGAGGATTGGAAATCTTTTACCACTGCTTTTTTAGACGAAACATTTCTTATTGGGTATTTAATGCCAGAAGAATACTTTCATTTTATTGGTGAATTGAGAGGATTGTCAAATAGCCAGGTTGATTCATTTCTAGTTCAATTTGAAGATTTTTTTAACGGAGAAATTCTTGGTGGAAAAAAATATTTGAGAGATTTATCAAAAGGAAACCAAAAAAAGGCAGGTATTGTTGCAGCCCTAATTGGAGAGCCAAAAGTTATAATATTAGACGAACCATTTGCTAATTTAGACCCAACAACACAGATAAGATTAAAGGGAATAATTAAAGATTTAAGCAAGTATAAAGACACAACAATTTTAATCTCTAGCCACGACCTTCAAGATGTAACAGAAGTATGTGAACGAATAGTTCTTCTAGAAAAAGGAGAAATAATAAGAGACATTAGAACAAGTTCAGCAACTCTTAAAGAATTAGAAGCGTATTTTAAAACTAGAATAAATTAAATTTCTTTAATTTGACTAATAAACTTTGTTAGTTAAAAATTGAAAAAGACAATATCAATAATTCTTCTTTTTTTCATTTCTAGCTGTTCAACTCAAAAAAACAGGACAGTTAATAAGGCTTACCATTCTTTGGTATCCACCAATAATGTTTTGTTTAACGGAAACGAATATTTAAAAAAAGGAATTCTAGATTTTAAATCAAATTATAACGAAAATTTTTGGGAAATACTTCCAATAGAACCAATTGAACTATCAAACAAAACAATCTCTGTTAGCGGATTAGAAAATAAAGAGTTTTTACTTGCTGAAGAAAAAGCGGCAAAAGCAATACAAAAACACTCAATGCTCATAAATGAGATTCAATACAATCCAAAAATTAATGATGCATATTCACTTTTAGGCAAGGCAAGATATTTTGATCAAAGATATGTTCCGGCCATTGACGCATTTAATCAAATTAATAGTTCAAGCGAGAACTCTCAAGCAGAGTCAATTGTTTGGAAAGCCAAGAGTAACATTCGCTTAAACCAAGATGCTTTGGCAATTAGTCAGCTGAGAAAGCTAGTTGAGAACAAAAACCTTGAAAGTGATGTTTTAGCCAAAGCAAATGCAGCTTTAGCAATGGCTTACATTAAGCTTGATAAAAAAAACGAATCTATAAAACATCTTAAAGTTTCACAAAACCATACAAACAACAGAAATTTAAAAGCAAGATATTCTTTTATATTAGGTCAACTGTATGAAGATAAAAATGAAGAAGACTCAGCAAAAATTCATTTTGAAAAAGTAGTTGGATTTAAGCGAAAAATTCCAAGAGAGCTATACATAAATGCCAAAATAAAAACCTTACAATTTTCAAAAAACCCCAGTTCAAATGAGGAATTTTTGGACCTTATAAAAGAAAAGGAAAACGAAAAATTCTTGGACAAAATTTATTATGGATATTCTCAAAAACTTATAAGCCAAGAATCCACAGATCTCGCTCAAAAATTTTTAAGAAAATCAATTAGAGCCAATCCATTAGATAAGATTTTAAAAGCAAAGGCTTACACTAATATCTCAGAAATTAATTTTAATAATTCAGATTATTTATTAGCTGGAAAATACTTAGATAGCGCCTTGATGGCCATGGAAAATAACTCAAAAGAGTTCTGGAAATATGATAGGCAAAGAAAGGGTTTAGAAAAGGTTGTAAACTTAACAGAGAGCGTTATCTATTGGGACAGCTTATTAACAATTTCTAACTACTCTAAAGAAAAATTAGAGAAAGTCTTAACTCAAGCGGCTATTCAAAACAGTAGTTTGGGAAAAAATGAAGTTCAAAAAAACAAAACAACTTCAAAATTAAAGTTCAAACAAACAAGTTTTTATTTTTATAATACTAAAGCGTCTTCGGACGGGAAGGAATCTTTCATCTCTATATGGGGGAAAAGAGATCAAAACACATATTGGAGATCAAAAGAGGCAGTTGCAAGTCTATCCGGAACTAAAGAATTAGCTGTTTCTTATAGCCCCAATAACGAAAAAACAAAAAACTACTCGGCCTACTTAAAAAATATTCCAACAACTAAACTTGAAAAAGATAGTTTAATAGGAATAATTCAAGAAACAAACTTAGAGCTTGCAGAAATATACATTGTTAAATACAACAATCACAGCTTAGGGCAAGCATTAATAAAAGAAATGTTAACAAAAAACATAAAACCAGAACTTTTAACCAAAGCAAAATATCTTTTATACAAATCATACAAAATCAACAATGAGCCTCAACATCTTAAAATAAAAGAAGATATAATAATAAATGATTCACTTTCTAGATATGCAAGAATCCTTTCAAAAGATCCCGCTCTAATTCTAGACATAGAATCTTCAAATAAATTGTTAGATAGTTTAAATAAAACTTTTGATTTGCAAAACTTTAAAACAGTTTTAAATATAATTGATAGTCAATTGGACCTTATTGAATCAGAAGAAATTCAAATTCAATTTGAAATTTTAAAAGCAAAGTCATTAGGTCGTTTGGAGGGTGTAAAAAGCTATGTAAGCGCATTGATTGAATTGGAAAATAAATACTCAGTTGAGTTAAATTCAATCAAACCTAAATCTGACCTACACTCAACAAAATATTTTGACGATGTCGATTTATCTTTAAAGCCTTATTTGGACTTTAAACTTGTCTTTTCTTTGTCAAACTCAGATTTTTCTGAAAATCAAATTACGGAACATGTCAGTTTAATTAAACAAATAATTAATCCTCAGCAAAGAGTTTCAATTGACGTGTATGATCATAAAAGAAAACTTTTGGTAATTCATGATTATTCAGAAAGAAGTTTAGCCGCACAAGACGCTCTAAAAATAAAGGAAAACATTAAAGAGTTTCAACTTAAAAATAATTTTGTAAGTTTGTCTTCCCAGTATAAAAACATGCTGATTTACAAGACTTTAGATTAAAAATAAAATTATGGCTTTTAATTTATCAAATAATAAAGAGATGCAAAGTAACAGAGAAACAAACAAAATAGATATAATTGAGAAAACTACCCGAATTGTAGGAAATATTACTTCACAGGCGGATTTCAGAATTGACGGAAAGGTTGAAGGAACAATCACTACAACAGGAAAAGTTGTAATTGGAGAAGAAGGAATTGTTCACGGAAAAATATCTTGCGAAAATTCAGATGTAGCTGGTTCGCTAAAGGGTAATCTTGATGTTTCAGGAATTTTATCATTAAAATCAACAGCAAGAATTGAAGGAGAAGTAATTGCAGGAAAACTGGCTGTTGAATCGGGTGCAAATGTAGATGCTAGTATTTCAATGAAAGGAGCAAAAAAAATGAAAGCTATTTCTTCAAACGAAAAAATTCAATCTGAAAAAACAGCGTAATCCATTTATTGTTTTTATTGGCCTTGTAACTCAAATGGGAGTTACTATTTTTTGCTCTGCTTACTTGGGTAAATTTTTAGACTCAAAGTATAGTTATGATAAAACCTTTACCGTTTCTTTAACATTAGCTGGAGTTGCAATTTCATTTTATATTCTTTTGAAACAGTTAAAAAAAATGAATTAAAAAATCTTTAAAATTTATTGTTTCTTAATTTTTGTTTTTTACTTAATAACCTTACATTTGCGCACATATTTTTAACCTAAAAAACAAAGAGTTAAATTGAAAAACATCAAACTTGCATTTTTTGTCTTATTTTCTCTTGTTTTTGGGCTTTATACTTACGGAGCTCCTTTAGCTGACATTTCAAAAAATGAAAACACAAAGGGAGATATCAAAACCGAAATTAAAGAATACATTTCTCATCACTTAAAAGACAGTCATTCCTACTCGTTAACTTCTTGGGTCGATGAAGATACTGGTAAAAAAGTATATTTGGAATTACCTCTCCCTGTAATATTATATGATGATGGATTTCATTTTTTTATGTCTTCTAAGCTAAAGCACGGAAAAACTGTAGTCGAAAGTAGCGGGAATTTTTACAGATTAAATTACGATAAAAGCAAGATCTTTAAAACAAACAAAGAAGGAGAGTTTCGTTATGACGAAAATAACAAGATTCTCAATTTTGCTCCAATAGATTTTTCAATAACCAAGAATATTACATCTATAATTTTAGTTGCATTTATTATGTTTTTCTTGTTCTCAGGCTTGGCCAAGTCCTTTTCTAAAAACAAGGGAATTTCTAAGGGAGTAGGAAGGTTTTTTGAGCCCATTATTTTATATATCAGAGACGAAATTGCCATTCCAAATATCGGTGAAAAAAAATATAAAAATTACATGAGCTTTTTACTCACTATATTCTTTTTTATATGGTTTTTAAACATGTTAGGACTAACGCCTCTTGGTGTCAACGCTACTGGAAACATAGCCGTTACATTTTCTTTGGCTCTTTTAACTTTTTTAATAACAAATTTTACAGCCAATAAAAGTTATTGGGGACATATTTTTTGGATGCCAGGAGTGCCTGTGCTAATCAAAATTGTTCTTGCTCCAATTGAGCTATTGGGTGTTTTTATAAAGCCTTTCTCATTACTTATTCGACTATATGCCAATATTCAAGCAGGACATATTGTATTATATAGTTTAATTGGGTTAATGTTTATTTTTCAGAACTGGATTGGCTCAAGTTTATCGTTTGTTTTAGCGTTTTTTATTTCAATTATTGAAATATTAGTAGCACTATTACAGGCGTATATTTTTACAATGCTTTCAGCATTGTATTTTGGATTTGCTGTTGCGGAGGAAGATCATTAATATGAATGTTTAATTAAAATTATATAAATATGGAAATACCAGTAATTGTAGGTGGTGGATTAGTAGTAATCGGAGTTGGAATCGGAATCGGTCTAACAGGAAAAGGAGCTATGGAAGCTATTGGCCGTCAACCTGACGCAAGTGGAAAAATTCAAGTTGCTGCACTAATTTTAGCAGCACTTGTGGAGGGGATAGGTTTCGCTGCGCTTTTTGCACTTTAAGAACTGAAAAAATTTATGGCACTGCTATTGAAAATTAGCAGTGCTGTATCTAGAAAATTTTAAACCTAAAAAAAATGGAAAAACTTATTTCTGAATTTTCGATTGGTTTGTTTTTTTGGCAAACAGTCATTTTCGTTATTCTGATTTTTATTCTAAAGAAATATGCTTGGAAGCCTATTTTAGATGCTGTAAATGAGAGAGAGGAAGGAATAAAAAACGCTTTACTTTCGGCGGAAAAAGCCAAAGAAGAAATGGTTTCACTTCAATCTGACAATGAAGCTACATTAAAGAAAGCTAGAGCAGAAAGAGATCTGTTACTAAAAGAGGCAAGAGAGATTAAACAACAATTAATTGATGATGCCAAAAACGAAGCAAAATCTGAAGCGAAAAAAATTATTTCTCAAGCACAAGACACAATCATAAGTGAAAAAAATGCCGCAATCTCTGACTTGAAAAATCAAGTAGCTGAACTCTCAATAGAAATTGCTGAAAAAGTTTTAAAAGAGAAGCTTTCTGATGATAAATCACAAATGGATTTGGTTAAAGAACTAGTAAAGGACGTAACATTAAAATAAATGAAATCTAGTAGAGCAGCAATTCGTTATGCTAAAGCATTAGTTCAAGAATCTATTGACAAAAAGTGTCTTGAGCAAGTGTATTTAGACATGAAAATTATTTCAAATACTTTCAATCAAAATGATGATTTGAAATTTCTTGTTGAAAGCAGAGTTGTTAAAAATAGTCTCAAGCTAAGCACACTCAAGCTGGTTTTTAAAAACATCACAAAACTAACTTTAAAATTTATTGATGTTCTGTCGGAAAATAACAGAATTGATTTAACGGAAACAGTTGCTTTCAAATTTATTGAGCTCTATAAGGACCACAAAGGAATCCAATCAGCTGTAGTTACTACTGCAGTTCCGTTAAATGATAAAATGGAACAAGAGGTTTTAGAAGCTGTTTCCAAACTCACTAATAAAAAAACAATTTTGGAAAATAAAATTGACAAAACTTTAATTGGAGGGTTTATTTTAAGAGTTGGAGACGTTGAATATAATGCAAGTTTTAAAAATAAATTAAAAAATATAAAACAAGTATTTACTAAAAATACTAATTTATCAATATCGTAAATTATGTCACAAATTAAGCCAGCTGAAGTATCAGCAATATTAAAAAAACAATTAACAGAATTAGACGCCTCAGCTTCACTTGATGAAGTTGGAACTGTATTACAGGTTGGAGATGGGATTGCTCGTGTATATGGACTATCAAATGTTCAATACGGAGAACTAGTTCAATTTGACTCAGGTCTAGAAGGAATTGTTCTAAACCTTGAAGAAGACAATGTTGGAGTCGTATTGTTAGGACCTTCAAAAGAAATTAAAGAAGGTGATACAGTTAAAAGAACACAAAGAATTGCCTCAATTAATGTAGGCGAAAATATTGTCGGAAGGGTGGTTAATGCCTTAGGAAAGCCAATTGACGGTAAAGGAAGTATTGATGGAAAGCTTTATGAAATGCCATTAGAAAGAAAGGCTCCAGGTGTAATTTTTAGACAGCCTGTTAATGAACCTCTTCAAACAGGTATAAAATCTATTGACGCAATGATACCTGTTGGTAGAGGACAAAGAGAGCTTGTTATTGGTGACAGACAAACAGGAAAAACTACAGTTTGTATCGACACGATTTTAAATCAAAAAGAATTTTATGATGCTGGCGAGCCCGTTTATTGTATTTATGTTGCCGTAGGACAAAAGGCCTCAACTGTAGCGGGAATTGCAAAAACTCTTGAAGACAAAGGAGCTATGGCATATACAACAATAGTTGCAGCAAACGCTTCTGATCCAGCGCCAATGCAAGTTTATGCTCCTTTTGCTGGAGCTGCTATTGGAGAATTTTTTCGCGACACTGGAAGACCGGCTCTTATAATATATGATGACCTATCTAAGCAAGCTGTAGCATATCGTGAGGTTTCATTGTTATTAAGAAGACCTCCTGGAAGAGAAGCTTATCCTGGAGATGTATTTTACTTACATTCTAGATTACTTGAACGATCTTCAAAGGTAATAGCTGATGACGATATAGCTAAAGATATGAATGATTTACCTGACTCATTAAAATCAATTGTCAAAGGAGGTGGCTCATTAACTGCACTTCCAATTATTGAAACTCAAGCAGGGGATGTTTCAGCTTACATTCCTACAAATGTAATTTCAATTACTGATGGCCAAATATTCTTAGAGTCAAATCTGTTTAACTCTGGTGTAAGACCCGCTATTAACGTTGGTATTTCAGTTTCACGTGTTGGAGGGTCTGCTCAAATTAAATCAATGAAAAAGGTCTCAGGTACTTTAAAATTAGACCAAGCTCAATTTAGAGAGCTCGAAGCTTTTGCAAAATTTGGTTCTGACCTTGACGACGCTACATTAAATGTAATTGAAAAGGGTAAAAGAAATGTTGAAATTTTAAAACAAGCTCAAAACGATCCTTTTACTGTTCAAGATCAAGTAGCAATCATTTTTGCGGGATCAAAGAATTTATTAAGAAAAGTTCCAGTTGATAAAGTAAAAGAATTTGAAAGAAAGTACATAGACTTCTTAAATACAAAACATAAAAAGACTATGGAAACAATTAAGTTAGGGAAATTGACTGATGATGTTGTAGATGTTTTAACCAAAACAGCTGAAGAATTAAGCTCAACTTACTAACAGAAAATAAATGGCAAACCTAAAAGAAATTAGAATTAGAATAGGATCTGTTTCATCGACAATGCAGATAACTAGTGCTATGAAAATGGTTTCTGCCGCTAAATTAAAAAAAGCTCAAGATGCAATTACTGCTATGAGACCATATTCAACAAAACTTTCAGAATTAATGAAAAGTTTTAGTGGAGCTAGTGGCTCAACAAGCAAATCCTATACAGAAAGTAGAGAACTTAGTAATGTTTTAGTTGTTGCAATTAGTTCAAATAGAGGTTTATGTGGAGCTTTTAATGCCAATATTTCTAAAGAAATAGCTGTGTTTAAAACACAACAGAAATTCAAAAGCTCAAAAATTGATTTTTTAACTATTGGGAAAAAAATTAACGATACCTTGTCTAAAACAGATACTATAATTCAAAATAACAGTGAAGTTTTTGAAGACTTAAACTATGAAAATGTTTCTCAAATAGCTGATCAATTAATTGAGTTTTTTGTTTCAAAAAAATACGACCACATTGAGATTGTGTACAATTCTTTTAAAAACGCTGCAACTCAAATAATCAAATCTGAACAATTCCTTCCTATTCCAATAAATGAAAGTGAAGGCTCAGAAAACTTAGATTACATATTTGAGCCTTCTTTAGAAAGTATAGCCAACACTTTGATCCCTAAATCTTTAAAAATGCAACTTTTTAAAGCTATTAGAGATTCTTTTGCTAGTGAACATGGCGCAAGAATGACAGCCATGCATAAAGCCACTGACAATGCCTCTGAGCTTAGAGATGAGCTTAAATTAACATACAACAAAGCCAGACAAGCTTCAATTACAAATGAAATTTTAGAAATAGTTGGTGGAGCAGAAGCTCTAAATAATTAATTTTAAACCATTATTTTTGAGAGATGGTTTTGAAAATTGTTAATAAATCAAACAATATTCTCCCTAAGTACGAGACTGAGCTTTCAGCAGGAATGGACATAAGGGCATTTATTGAAACTCCAATTAATTTAAAACCACTAGAAAGAAGACTTATAAAAACTGGTCTTTATGCCCAATTAGAAAAAGGATATGAAATTCAGGTTAGACCAAGAAGTGGTCTTGCCTTGAAAAAAGGAATAACTGTTCTTAACTCACCAGGAACAATTGATGCTGACTATAGAGGTGAAATTGGTGTGATTTTGATAAATTTATCAAGTGAAAATTTTTTGATTACATCTGGTGATAGAATCGCACAAATTGTAATTTCCAAGCATGAACAAGTTGAAATTAAAGAAGTAAAAATAATAGACCAGACAGAAAGAGGCATAAAAGGGTTTGGTAGTACAGGCTTAAAATAAAGAGATGAAACTAATTATACCAATGGCAGGAAGAGGATCAAGACTCAGACCTCATACACTTACAACTGCGAAACCTCTTGTAAAAATTGCAGGAAAAAGTATTTTGGATCAGCTTGTTGAGGACGCTGTTAAATTAGCTAATGAACCAATTGAAGAAATGGCATTTATTGTTGGTGACAAATCTTTTTTTGGAAATAAAATTATTAGTAAGCTAAAAAGTCTTGCTTTTAAATTTGATGCAAAAGCAACTATATATCGTCAGCTTGAACCATTAGGTACTGGTCATGCAATTATGTGTGCAGCTGATTCGCTTAGCGGAAAAGCAATGGTTATCTATCCAGATACCTTGATAAGATTTTCTGAAAGCTTTGAAAAAGATGCGGATGCTGTAATATGGACTAAAGAAGTAGAAAACCCCGAAGCTTATGGGGTTGTTAAGCTCAACTCAGATGGAAATATTATTGATTTAGTCGAAAAACCAAAAAACAATATCTCAAACTTAGCTGTAATAGGAATGTATTATTTTAAAGATGCTTCCCAATTAAAAAAACAACTCCAAAATGTAATTAAAGAAAAAATCATACATTCTGGAGAGTATCAAATTAACGATGGTTTATTGAAAATGATCAATAATGGAAGAGTTTTTAAGGCCGGAAAAGTAACTGAATGGCTTGATTGTGGAAATGTAAAAAGCTCAATTTTTTCAAATAAAAAAATGTTAGAGTTTCACCATAAAGACAAAAAACAACTTGTTTCGAATGATCTTAAATCAATTGATTCAAATATCATTGAACCTGTTTTTATTGATAAAGATGTAGTAATTGAAAACTCAACAGTTGGCCCATATGTCTCATTATACAGAGGAGCTACAATAAAAAACTCGTCGGTTAGAAATTCAATCATCGGAGAATGCTCAATTGTAAAAAACGCAAATATTGAAAACTCTATGATTGGGAACAATTGTAAATATGATGGAAATTATAAATCAGTAAATATTGGAGATTTCAGTGAGTTAATTTAACTTGCTTACAATGCGAAAGTTTTTATTCTTATTTTTTTTAATTTCAAGCTGTGGACTGGCAAAGAAATCAAACTCTTCTGTTACTTTTAAGCCACTACCAACACCAAAAATCATTGAAAACATAGAGAACAATAAATTAAATTTTACATATTTATTATTAAGGTCACAAACAACCATTATCGATAATAATAGAAAAAGTCAATTTAACATCTCTCTAAGAATAAAAAAGAATGACAAAATTCTTATAAGTGGTTCTTTATTGGTGCCTTTATTTAAAGGAATGTTTACTAAAAATGAAATGTTGTTTTATGAAAAACTAAATAAATCTTTTTATAAAGGAGATTATAAATATATTTCTGAGATTCTTAATTATAATTTATCTCTTCAATCTATTCAGAATTTAATTTTAGGACAACCAGTTATGTTCAATAAAAGAAAAGTATCTAAGTTATCAAGCAATTCACAATATATTTTAAAGTCTTATGACCGCAAAAATAAAATAACCAAAACATATTACTTTAATCCTGATAAGTTCACTTTAAAAAAACAGTCTTTTGAAAGTAAAAAAGGAGAAATACTAACAGTAAATTATGAAAATTATAAAAAATTTGAGAGTAATAACATTCCTCAATTTGTAACCATAACTACTAAAAATAATGACAAGTCGATTAAGTTTGAGATGAAAACTAAAGTTAGTAGAATAAATGAAAGAATTTCTTTTCCATTTAAAATTCCATCAGGATATAATAAAATTAATTTATAGCTGTGAAAAGAATAACAAAACTTAGCGTCTCTATTTTTTGTTTATTAATGTTTTCTCAGCTTATTCTATCTCAAACAACTAGAAAACAACTTGAAAGCCAAAAGGCAGCAATTCAAAAGGAATTAAATCAGATTAATGAGTTATTATTCAAAAACAAGAAACAAAAGGCAGAGACATTTTCAGATATTGAAAAATTAACCCTTAAAATTGAAAGAAAACAAGAGTTTATTAAACTTACAAATAAACAAATCAATTTACTCAACAAAGATTTACAAGAAAATCAAAAAAAACAAGATCAGCTTTCAATAGAATTAAGCCAAGTTAGAAGCGCTTATAAAGAATTGATTTTACAATCTTATAAGGCAAGGTCAGGCAAAAACAGACTAATGTTTGTTTTATCCTCTGAGACTTTCTTTCAGGCCTTTAAAAGAACACAATACATAAAACAATATGCTGTTTACAGAAAAGCACAAGCTAACAAAATTTTAAAGCTTTCAGAAGAGTTGAATAAAGTCAAGGAAGAATTAAATGAAAGAAAACAAATAAAACAGCAGCTTTTAAACGATAATCGCTTGACTCAAAAAAGTCTTGAAAATGAGAAAAAACAAGCTGACGAAATCGCTTTTCGGCTAAGAAAGGAAGAAAAAAAATATAAAAAAAATATTTTAGCAAAACAGAGAGAAAGAACTAGAATTGATAAACAAATTGATAAACTAATTCGAGATGCAATTGCAGCCTCCAACAAGAGTAAAGAAAAATCTGATTCATTTACTTTAACACCTGAAGCAATTGCTCTTGAAAAAAACTTTGAACTAAACAAAGGAAAATTACCTTGGCCAGTTTCAAGAGGAGTGGTTATTCAAAAGTTTGGTACTCAACCTCATCCTGTGGTAAAAACAGCTAAAATTAAGAGTAATGGAATTGTAATAGCCACCGAAAAATCTGCCAAAGTAAAAACAGTTTTCAAAGGAAAAGTTTTATCTGTTTTAAGGTTTAAAGGTAGCAATCCTACAATTTTGATTCAACACGGAAATTATATAACTGCTTATAAAAATCTATATAAAGTTTATGTTGCCAAAGGAGATGATTTGCAATCTGGAGAAGTTATTGGAGAGGTATTTACAAATAGTTCAACAGGTGAATCATCAATTCAGTTTAGTATTTTTAAAAGAACCACAGCTTTAAATCCCTTGAGTTGGATTTTAAAGATGTAATTAACTTAGGTAGTTTTTAGACATTTTATACAAGTATTTACCAAGAATATCAAACTCAAGATTTATCAAATCACCTTTTCTTAAAGTTTTAAAATTAGTATGCTCATAAGTATAAGGAATTATAGCTACTTTAAAAGAGTTGGTCTTTGAGTCAATTACTGTTAAGCTAACTCCATTTACTGCAATTGATCCTTTTTCAACAGTAAGGTTTTCAGACTTTTCATATTGAATTGCATATTCCCAACTACCATCTTTCGTTGTAACATCAACACAGGTGCCTATTTGGTCAATATGTCCTTGTATCATATGACCGTCAAGTCTGTCACCAAGCTTCATGGCTCTTTCAAGATTTACAAAATCTCCTTTTTTCCAACTATTGATTGTGGTTTTATTGATTGTTTCCTCAATTGCCGTAACTGTATAGTTATTTCCATCAATATTAATAACGGTTAAACAAATTCCATTGTGAGAAATACTTTGGTCTATTTTAAACTCAGAGGTTAATGATGAAGAAAGTGTAATATCAAGATTACTTTTAGATTTTTTAATAGAAATTATTTTAGCAAGGTTTTCAATTATTCCAGTAAACATGAGTATAAATTTATATCTTTAATTTATCTTCAAAATTAGTAATAAATAAAGAGATTATAGTGAGTAATAAATCTTTGCCTTTAGTCGGACTTTCATGTGGAGACCCAAATGGAATTGGAATTGAGATTATACTAAAAACATTAAGTGATAAAAGAAATCTTAAGCTTTTCACTCCAGTTCTATTTTGTAATGAACAACTTCTTACAGATCAAATGAAACATTTTGACCTTGAACTTGATTTTATCAAGTTAAAAAACAAAAGTATTCCAGTAAACGGAAAAGTTAATGTTGTTGACGTCTTGGAAAAGCCGTTTAAAACAAATTTTGGAGAACAGTGTTCAGAGTCTGGAAACATATCATATTTATCTTTAAAGGAAGCCGTTTATTGGTTGTCTAAAAGTAAAATAGATGTTTTAGTAACAGCACCAATAAATAAAAATAATATTCAAAATGAAAATTTTGATTTTCCAGGACACACTGATTATTTAGCAAAAATCCTTGAAGGAGAAAGTTTAATGTTTATGATATCTGACGGCTTAAAAGTAGGGCTAATAACCGATCATATTCCAATTAAAAATATTCATTCTAGCATTAATAAAGAATTAATAATGCTTAAACATTCAATTTTAAAAAATTCTTTAATTAAGGACTTTAAAATACAAAAACCTAAAATAGCATTTTTATCAATTGACCCACATGTCGGAGATGGTGGTATAATTGGAAACGACGATAAAGATATTTTGAAGCCTTCATTAATCGAAATTTCAAAAACTGGAGATCTTGTCTTTGGCCCGTTCTCAAGTGATAGTTTTTTTGGATCAGGGTCTTACAAGAAGTATGACGCTGTTTTAGCTATATATCATGATCAAGGCTTAATTCCGTTTAAAACACTCTCTTTTGGAGAGGGTGTCAACTACACAGCGGGACTAGATAAAATAAGAACCTCACCTGATCATGGGACCGGATATGATATTGCCGGTAAAGGTATTGCTGATTCAAGTTCATTTAAAAAGGCTATTTATTCTGCTATTGATATATTTAATTCAAGAAAGCTGTATGAGAAATTAAAGACCAATTCTCAACCAATATCAGGATCTAAAAGGTCTAGTAAATAGTCTTTTACAATTATAATATTTCTTATATTCGCAGCCTCAAACTTTGTATTATGCATTTTTTAAATCAGTTTGTGATTAATTTTGCTGGGCTAAAATTAGGAGAGCATGAATTTAAGTTTGATTTAGATAATTCGTTCTTTGAACATTTTGATTATAATGATTTTAATAGTTGTAATATTTCAACAAAGATTCTATTAAATAAAAAGTCAAACTTATTAGAGTTAAATTTTTGCTCTAAGGGAAGCATTAATCTAAATTGTCACGTTTCTAACGAACCTTTTGATTTTCCCCAAAAAAACGAAATGAATTTAGTTGTAAAGTTTAGTTCAGAAAAGATTTGTGATAATGAAGAATTTTTGATTCTACCTAATGGAGTTTCACAAATTAACGTTTCACATTATTTATATGAAATGATAATATTATCTTTGCCAATTAAAATCATTCATCCAGGTGTTGAAAACGGAACATTAGAATCAGAAACATTAAATGCTCTTAGGAGATATGAGGAAAATGTTCATAGACAAAATAAAAAAACCGATCCCAGATGGGATAAATTAAAAGACTTAATTTAAAATTATGGCACATCCAAAGAGAAAAATATCTAAAACTCGAAGAGATAAAAGAAGAACTCATTATAAAGCTTCAGAATCTCAAATAGCTACTTGCAAAACAACAGGTGAAGCTCATTTATATCACAGAGCTCATTGGCACGAAGGTAAACTATACTACAGAGGAAAAGTTTTAATTGACAACACTGCCGAAGCAGAGGCATAATTTAAAAAAGACTCTTTTTTAGTCTTTTTCGTCAATTTTTTGTCAATTTTTATCATTTTTTGTTAATTTTTTGTCATTTTTGATCAAATTTTAATCAACTAGTTTGAAAAAATTATATGCTTCAATAACATCTGTTGGATGTTTTTTGCCAGAAACAATACTAAGCAATTCTGATTTAGAAAAAATCGTTGATACTAGCGATGATTGGATAACCACACGGACAGGAATTAAGGAACGCAGAATTCTAGACAAAGGAATAGGAACTTCTTACATGGCCATAAAAGCAGCCAATGTAATAATTGAAAAAAAACAAATTAATCCCCTTGAAATAGATCTGGTTATTGTAGCAACTATAACTCCTGACATGCATGCAACCGCTACTGCGGCTTATGTTGCTTCTGAAATTGGTGCTTCAAATGCTTTTGGTTACGATATTAATGCTGCTTGTTCAGGTTTTTTATATGGTATGTCAACTGCATCAGCTTTTATTGAGTCTGGGAGATATAAAAAAGTCTTACTTATTGGAGCAGATAAGATGTCTTCAATAGTTGATTATCAAGACAGAAATACATGTATCATTTTTGGAGATGGAGCTGGAGCAGTTTTATTAGAACCAAACACCAATGGCCTTGGAGTTCAAGATGAATATTTAAGGTCAGACGGATCTAATAGAGATTTGTTAAGGATTGAAGCAGGAGGTTCAATAAACCCAACTACTAATGAAACAGTAATGTCAAAAAAACATTTCATTTATCAAGATGGGAAAAATGTATTTAAGCATGCAGTATCTAACATGTCTAATGCTGCTGATCAAATAATGATGAGAAATGGATTGACTAAATCCGATGTGAGTTTTTTAGTAGCTCACCAAGCAAATAAGAGAATTATTGATGCTACATCAAACAGGATGGGAATAGAAGATGACAAGGTTTTAATGAATATTAGCAGGTATGGAAACACTACAGCAGCAACTATTCCACTTTTGCTTCATGATTACGAATCAAAATTTAAAAAAGGAGATAATATTATTTTTGCCTCTTTCGGAGCTGGCTTCACATGGGGAGCTATGTTTTTAAAGTGGGCCTATAACCAATAACAATTTTATTATGAATATTAAAGAAATTCAACAGTTAATCAAGTTTGTAGCCAAGTCTGGCGTTAGTGAAGTAAAAATTGAATCAAAGGATTTAAAACTTAGTGTAAAGACAGGGAAAACCTCATCAATTGTTCAAAGTGATCCTCAAGTAGTTTATTCAGCCCCAGTTCAAAACGAACCAGTGGTAGAATTACAAAACGCAGAAAATAATGAGGCTATATCCTCTAAAGAAGATGAGGGCTTAATAACTATTAAGTCTCCAATAATTGGAACTTTTTACAGAAAACCTTCTCCGGATAAGCCAAATTTTGTTGAAGTTGGCGACAGCATAAGTGAAGGAAGTGTGTTGTGTGTTGTTGAGGCGATGAAACTATTTAATGAGATTGAGTCTGAATGCTCTGGAAAAATTGTTAAAATTTTAGTTGAGGATGCATCACCAGTAGAATTTGATCAACCCCTATTTTTAGTTGATCCATCATAATAAACACTTATTTATGTTTAAAAAGATATTAATTGCCAACAGAGGTGAAATAGCCTTAAGAATTATTCGAACATGTAAAGAAATGGGCATTAAAACAGTGGCTGTATATTCGGTTGCGGATAAAGAAAGTTTACATGTAAAATTTGCAGATGAAGCAGTTTGTATTGGCCCAGCTAATAGTTCAGACTCATACCTTAAAATTCCCAATATTATTGCTGCAGCTGAAATTACTAATGCTGACGCAATTCATCCAGGTTATGGATTTCTTTCTGAAAATTCCAAGTTTTCAAAAATATGCGATGAACATAAAATAAAGTTTATTGGAGCCTCTGCAAAAATGATTGATAAAATGGGAGATAAAGCATCTGCCATTGCAACCATGAAGGCTGCTGGAGTTCCAACCATTCCAGGTTCTGAAGGTTTGATCGAATCCTTTGATAAAGCAAAGAAAATAGCAAAGAAGATAGGTTATCCAGTCATGATTAAAGCCACAGCAGGTGGAGGAGGAAAAGGAATGAGGGCCGTTTGGAGTGAAGAAGAGTTTTTAGATTTATGGGAAAGCGCTAAACAAGAAGCAAAAGCTGCCTTTGGAAATGACGGTATGTATATGGAGAAATTTGTTGAGAACCCTAGACATATTGAAATTCAAATAGTTTCTGATAAATCAGGAAAAACATGTCATTTGTCAGAAAGAGATTGCTCTATACAAAGAAGGCATCAAAAGCTTACTGAGGAAACTCCATCTCCGTTTATGACCAATGATCTAAGAAAAAGGATGGGAGAGGCTGCAGTAAAAGCAGCAGAGTATATTAAATACGAGGGTGCTGGTACTGTTGAGTTCTTAGTTGATAAAAATAGAGACTTTTATTTTATGGAAATGAATACTAGAATTCAGGTTGAGCATCCCATAACTGAAGAGGTTATTGATTATGATTTAATAAGAGAACAAATAAAAGTTGCATCTGGTATTAAAGTTTCAGGGAATCATTATTTTCCAAAACTTCATTCAATAGAATGTAGAATTAATGCAGAAGATCCATACAATAATTTTAGACCATCACCTGGAAAGATTACAAATCTTCATTTGCCTGGAGGTCACGGAGTAAGATTAGATACACATGTTTACAGCGGATATGTTATTCCCCCAAATTATGACTCTATGATTGCAAAGTTAATCGTTACATCACAAACAAGAGAGGAGGCTATTGATAAAATGAGAAGAGCACTTGATGAATTTATTATTGATGGAATAAAAACCACAATTCCTTTTCATAGACAATTAATGGATGATCCAGCTTATGTAAAAGGTGATTATACAACTAAGTTCATGGAAACTTTTGAAATTCAATAGTTTAAAAGAAATCTTTAGTAATTTTCTCAGCGATTTGAACAGCATTAGTTGCAGCACCCTTTCTTAAATTATCTGCTACAATCCACATATTGAGTGAATTTTCTTGGGAAAAATCTTTTCTTATTCTTCCAACAAATACTTCATCTTGGTTTTTTGAATAAAAAGGCATTGGATATTCGAAATTTGATATATCATCTTTTACAGTAACACCTTCAGTATCTGTTAAAAGGCTAGTTATTTCACCAATATCAAAACTTTTATTGAGTTCCAAATTTACTGATTCACTATGTCCTCCCATTACTGGAATTCTAACAGCTGTAGCGCTTACTTTAATATCAGGATCAAGAATTTTATTAGTTTCGTTTGACAACTTCATTTCTTCTTTTGTATAGCCGTTGTCTAAAAAATCATCACATTGTGGAATAGCATTTTGATGTATTTGATAATTATAAGCCATTTCACCCTTAATATTATTATATTCATTTTCTAACTGTCTAACAGCTTTAACTCCAGTTCCAGTTATGGATTGATAAGTTGATACAATAACTCTTTTTATTCCAAATTTATTATGAATAGGAGCAAGAGCCATCAACATCTGTATGGTTGAACAATTGGGATTTGCAATAATCTTATCTTTTTTTGAAATTAAATCGCCGTTGATTTCAGGTATAATTAATTTTTTTGAAGGATCCATTCTCCATGCAGATGAGTTGTCAATAACTACAGTACCAATTTCTGCAAATTTTGGAGCCCATTTTAAAGAAGTATTGCCGCCAGCAGAAAAAATAGCGATATCTGGCTTTTTTTCAATAGCCGTTTCCACATCAATTAATGAATATTTTTCGCCACAATAATCAATTAGTTTACCTACAGATTTTTTTGAAGCAACTAAAAGCAATTCATCATATTGAAATTTTCTTTCCTTTAATACATCAAGCATAACTGTTCCAACCATTCCGGTTGCACCTACAACTGCTAATTTCATTTTTTATAAATTTTACCCAAAAATATGTATAAAAAAGGTTTCTTTTTAGAGTTCAAAAAAATAAGTCAATTTTAAAACAAAAAGTTATAAATGAAACATTAATTAACAATATTTCTTTTAATTCTTCTAGAAAGTGATGTTACCAGTTCGTATGAAATTGTGTCTGCTTTTTTAGAAAACTCTTCAGCTGTATAATTAGTATCATCAAAAATAATGACCTCATCTCCTTCATTGCAATTAACTCCTGTGATATCAATCATAAGCATATCCATACATACATTTCCAATTATTTTAACCTTTTGTTTTGCAATAACCAATTCCCCAACTCCTTTTCCATACTGCCTTCCAATCCCATCAGCATGTCCAATTGGAAGTGTTGCAATAACAGTATTTTCTTTTGCAGTATATCCAAGGTTGTATCCGACCGAATCCCCTGGATTTAAATGATGAATTTGCGATATTACAGTTTTCAAAGTTAAAACTGGCTTTAAATCAGTTTTGAATTTAACATCGTTACCAAAACCGTATAAACCAATTCCAGATCTAACCATGTCGAATTGGTAATTCGAATAATTTAGAATTCCAGATGTGTTAAGCAAATGTTTTTTAATTGTAAACCCTAATTGTTTTTCAATTTCTTCTGAAATTAATTCAAATTGGGCGATTTGTTTTTTAGTGAAGACAGTCTCATTAAGGTCTTCAGAAGCACCTAGATGAGAAAAAATATAATTTGGCAAGTTGTTCTTTATCTTATCACACAGTTGATTTATTTCATTTTTAGAAAAGCCCAGTCTATTTAATCCTGAATTGAATTTTATTTGATAGGGATATTTTTTAATATTTTTATCAGAGAGAGTTTTAAAGAAAAGATTTAACACCCTAAATGAATATATGCTTGGTTCAAGAGAATAATTAATAATATCATTAAAATCTTCCTCTTGAGGATGCAGCACCAAAATAGGAATTTTAATTCCTCCCTTTCTCAAGGAAATTCCCTCACGGACATATGCTACTGCTAAATAATCCACTCCATTTTTTTCAAGCTCTTCTGAAATTATTAGTGCGTCGGAGCCATAAGAGAATGCCTTTACAACGGCCATAAATTTTGTATCAGTATTAATTTTAGATTTTAAAAACTTAAAATTTGACTTTAAGTTTTGAAGTTTTATTTCGATGGTAGTTTCTTTTACTGCCATTATTGCTCTTTTCTTTTAGCCATTTTTTTAAAAAACACCTCTCTTGAAAGAGGAGAATACTCTTTTTTCTCACCAATTAAAACCAAGTTATTGCTATCACTCTTTCTAAAACTATATCCTGCAGGATTTCCAGTTTCAACACAAATTGCATGAACTTTTGTAACTTCTTCTGCACATGCCATTAAGTAAGGCATTGGGCCAAAAGGATTTCCTTCATAATCCATATCTAATCCAGCAACTATAATTCTAATCCCCTGATTAGCAAGTGTGTTACAGACTTCCACAATAGATCGATCAAAAAATTGAGCTTCATCAATTCCAATAACTGAATATTCCTTTGATAATTTCAAAATTTCTTCAGCTGAGGAAACTATTGATGCAGAAATTTCACTTTTGGCATGAGAAATAATTTTATTTTCAGGATTTCTAGAATCAAGTTTAGGCCTAAATACGATATATTTTAAACCATTTAATTCGACTTTTTTTAACCTTTTTATTAATTCCTCAGTTTTACCCGAAAACATCGAGCCGCAAATCACTTCAATTTTTCCTTTAAAAATATCGCTAGAATTCATCTACTAATTATTTATTGTAAACCGTTATAAAGTAATTAACTTTAAAGATTAGACAAATGTCCTAAATTTAATTTAACATGGCAAAAATATATATTGTTCCGACTCCCATTGGAAATCTTGATGATATTACATTACGTGCAATTAATGTTTTAAAAGATGTGGATCTAATATTATGTGAAGACACCAGAAGAAGCAAAAAACTACTTATTCATTATGAAATTGAAACACCACTGAGATCTCATCATAAATTTAATGAACACCAAGAAGTTGATATTATAATAGAAAAAATTAAAAGCGGAACTAAAG
>Ga0233450_10000706_pt1 | contig 37876 bp, 26 predicted proteins | sample 011ome_30_FD_189956 | JGI IMG/M metagenome (GOLD analysis project Ga0233450, IMG submission 189956) | Coastal salt marsh microbial communities from the Groves Creek Marsh, Skidaway Island, Georgia - 011501CT (spades assembly) | ecosystem: Environmental > Aquatic > Marine > Intertidal zone >... | reverse complement strand
ATAACTTTTGTATTTATCCTCACTCATCAACTTATCTCGTATACCCGTGTTATCATTATTCATAATAGAATGAATTTCGGTATTCAAATTGTTGTAATTTTGACTAATCTTATCCAGTTTTTTTGTATAATTGTCTTCCATTTTCTCTAAAGGTTGAATTTGCTGTTCTTTGATGAACTTTTTCACTGGCATATCCTCTGAACGTTCAGATGAATTCTTAAACCCTTCAAACATTTTACGTTGTTTGTCTTTTAATTCTGCTACACCTGAACCTAATAACTCTTGGTATTGCGTTATTGGAGAACGATTCACATCGTAATCAGAATAGGCAGTGTAATTAGATACATGTTGGACTTTTCTATTTGGTAATGTTTTATTATATTTATCCAAAATATATAATTCGGATTGGGGAATATTCTTACCGGCTTCGATTTCTTTCATTTTCTTGTTTTTTATATATAGTGATGATTTTTTAATATTTCCATATGGTTGAATTGGAGTGTATTTACCAGGAATACCCGTATTTAAACTACAATAGTTATCACCGGTCTTAGATTCTACATAATATGCATGTTCGCATGTAGCATCATTGTTACATTTCTGAAAGAAATCTTCTTTATCCTTTACTAATACCATATTACTCTCAGTTTCAGGGATAAATTCGCCTATATATTTAAAGGTGTTGTTGTTCTCCATCATAGAAGGACTGATTGTTTGGACTCGTTTATCCGCACTATCTATTAACATATAATCATTCATTAGCGAACTTGCGTCCGTCTTAAATGCTTTATAATCACCTTTATCTTCTGTTTTTGTGTAGTTACTCGTACATCCGGAAATAGTCTTTTTTAATACCAAATTTCCTTCTTTTGTCATTTCTAACTTGAAAATATGATTATTTGATACCAAACTAATACCATTATGTTCTATTTTATCACCTTTATTCGTATGTGGGTCATAAGGATATAAAAAGTTTCGGGGATTACCAGAAGACTGTTTATGTTTTGTCCAGTTTGGATTAGGACGTCCGTCACTCAGTTTACGAGTCTTTACGGTTTCCTTCATTTGGGTCGCGGACAGTGCGATAGATTTCTCATTAGCATACATTATTCCCCCATCATCTAAATATAGATTTCTACCACCTAATTTATTTCCATTTACATCATCACATTCAAATGTACGTTTTTGATTCTTTCCGGTTTGATTCCAATGTTTATTATGTTTTTCATTTCGTATTGCCTGAATTCTACGTTCTTCTGCTAACCGTTTTCTCTCTTCTTCTTCCTTTATTTTTCTGATTCGTTCTCTTTCTTTTCTTATTCGTTCTCTTTCTTTTCTCTCTTCTTCTTCTTTTATTTTTTGGATTCTTGCCGCCTCAGCCGCTCTATAAATATTAACTTGTCTTTCATGTGCACAACTCTGATAACCTCTTCCTCTACATAAGTCTTCTGATGTTGGTCTCGAAACATAAGGTCCCATGTATAAGCTATAATATATATATATTTATTTTTTACTGAATATCACTATATCTACTACCATAACATTTTTTTTCATTATCTTTTAAAATATAATATGAATTTGGATTAGCATATGCGTTGTCATCAATAGTATTTCCTAATTGTTTTAATACATTTCCTCCACTATCACATACAAACAATGCTCCATTGCGATAATATGCATAATTACCTGGTTTTATTAAATGTTTCTCATTGTCGTTAAATGCCTTCCATAATGTCACTACTTTTAAAGTGTCGCTTTTCTCTTCTATTGTTTCAGAAATTGCGTCACTAACATAGCAATCGTAATACCCCTTTGAGGGTGACGATGACTCATTTTCTACTAAAGAATAATAAACCGCTTCTTTATTTTCATTTTGTTTGTCTTTCATTTGTTGTTTTAAATGATTATGTTGTTTTATTGCTGCATTCATTTTACAACTCTCTTCTGTATGCATATTATCGTCGATTTTTTTCATGTTTATGGTTGAGTTTCCAGTAGTTTCGTCTTTTATGTAACATCCACCTTCTAATTTGGTTACCGTTTTATTTTCAACGGGCATATACGTTATCTTAAAATTATCAATTGCGGTATTTATACTCTCTCGTAACTTTTTACCATTTTCATTAAACTTATTCATAGTATAGATGTTATTATACTATGAATGGATAATATATTTTTATGAAATTACCGGGGTGACATATTGGTAATAAGTAATCCAGTCACTACAGCACCGGTGAGTAACCCTGTATATAAAAGTACATCTGGGGCTGTATTCTTTATGTGGTCTAAGAACATATTTGGCGTTTTTTGAGGGAGGCGTTCTTTGGATACATGGTCCAGTGATTCTAAAGTATTGTCTAGGTATTTAGAATACGTAGGTCTATAAAGGTCAGCGCCTTGTACTTGATAATCATTTACTTTCTTATATTTATTCGTAAATCCGTCGACTGAACGCTGTAATGTAGAAAACGTTTCCATTGGCACGCTATCTAAATTGGGTGTTCCGTTTAAATTGATTGTATTGATACGCAATCTTGATAGATTATCTCCCGCTTGTGTTATTATTAACCGAAAATATTGAAATTTGTTATATGAAGTTACAGAAAAGGTTTTGGTAGGGGAAGTTTTAGTAGGTAATTTGTCTTTATGTACGAGTTGTTGGTCAACATATTCCCATGATTCTCCATCCGTAGAAGAAACCAGTGTAAATTTCTTAGGAAATGTATTATTAGCTTCAAATGTAGGTGTGGTTATAGAATAGCTGGTTAAATAGATTTTATATGGTAATTTAATCTCTATCCACTCTCCTGGGATGTCAGTTTTGTTATCGTTAGGTCCAACTTTTGTAATCCATGTATTTGATTTATCGGTTGGGTCACCACCTAAATAACTTGATGGAGTAATTCCAGAGTAAGGGGTTTGATTATATTTATTATAGCTCCTTGAACCATTTATGTAATTATTATTGTTTACGTTATCACATTCCCAGTAAGTATTTGTATTCGCATTAAAAGCATTAAATCCCAGGGTATTATCATTGTAATAAGAGGAAGTTTTGATTACATATTTACCATTTGGTTGATATCCGTCAATCGATTTATCGTCTATCCCAGATTGACTTGACTCCATGGATTTCAATGTTATATTTGGTATGGGTATTGCCTGTATTATGTTTGTAGATGACATCGTTTTATACTATATGTATACAAAACTTTTCGTAAATCTACAAAACGATGTCATAATTTATAGTTTCTTAAAAATGAAAAACAAGGATGATGTTAATACAACAGACAGTACTAAACTAGAGTACATAGTGTTATCGTATTTTTTCTTATAATCGTCATGAACGTTGTTCTCTGAATCCATTAATTGATTCATTTTTGCATCTAATTCTTTTCTTAGTGGTATTATTTCGTTATGTGTTTTTACGATACTGTTATGATTCTTTTTACTTTCCTCAACACTTATGTAGTTAGTTAAAGGGGCATTTCTTAACTTCTGTATACTTCCATTATCCATTAATGTATTGTATGCGTCATTTACAGTTTGAATATTCGTGTCTTCTGTCGTACATGCTACCTTTGCCATTTCAGGTAAAGTAATATCAGTGCATTTAACATACTTCTGGTATTTTTGATTGAATCCTTTTAAATCTGCTAAAACATTAATATTTTCTTCCATCATGGTTAATCCTTCTATTTTTGACATATTGTTCTTATTACTATATGATTGGAAAGTTTCACATGAACTATTTATAGTATAACATCTTTTTCCGGTTATATTGAGAACCGATATAGATGCAGCACCTATACCATGAAATCCAGTTATCGCACTATTCAATGCTGATATTACTAGTCGTACATATTTATATTTTTTCTTGTTGTCTATAGTAAATACGATTGGTGAATTGTCGACATTGTATACGGGGGTATAATTAAAATGGCTATCTATTATTTCCCATTTATTAGTATCATTTGAACCTACCATGTAAAAATCCTTTGGAAACGGGGTGAATTCGTTTGTTCCATCACGCTTACCCGGCAATAGTTCATATTTCTTTACGACTAACGTTTTAGGTATTTCTACTTCTATCCATTCTCCATTGATAGTTGAGTTATTTGTTAATATTGTTTTGTTGTCACCTATATAATTTCCATCGTTCATTATGCTAACTGACAATTCATTCACATTTACATGAGGTACGTCAGTAAGTTGTTTTTGAACGTCATTGATTTTGGATTTGAAGTCTCGTTTTATCTTGTTTATTTTCTCGTCTATTTTTCGATTGTGCGTTGTTTTATTATTACGGTCATTTAAATACCTCTGGTATGCTGGCTTATCTAACGAATATACTTGGGTTGATAGCGCATTGTCTCCCCAACCACTACCCCTATCTGTACGTTTTACTATTAAATAATTCAATGTTCTTACACTAAATATATCATTATAACGATTACTTATAATACTAGATTCGGGTCGCATACTGGTATCTGTTAACGCAAACCATTTTGAGTGTTGGTCGTTATGATTGCCTATATGTATGTAGGTACGTTTACCCTCAGCATTTACTACGTGTGTACCTAGATCCCTGTCGCCCCATCCATTATTTTCGTCGAGTCGTTCAACCAACATATAGTTTTGGACGCGAGTAACGAACCTATCTCCATAACGATTACTAATTGTTGGGGATATTGCCTGCACACCATGTTGAGACAATTGAACTGGTTTAGTATTTCCACCAGAATTACCGATGTGTACGTTGCTTGTTTTTTTAAAGTCTGATGGTGATTTTGTTTCTATTCTTTTTTTTTGCTTATTATAAGTTTCTACCGTTTTATTCATTTCATTTTTTAAAGAAGTCATCTTACCACGCAGCCCATCTTTACGTTTCAGGTTGTCATTCAATAACGTTTTATTTATACCATCTTTCACAATTTCTCCTCTTGAATAATCCCCACGTGTTACTTTCCTATCCGTATAAAAATCATCTTTATAGGTTTGTATATTGTAATTACTCGTCCATTTTGTAGAAGACTTACCATCGGTTACATTCCGTACATTACTATTGGTACTACTGCTGGATGCTCGTAATGATACTTTATCAGATGGGAGAATAGTTACACTCACACCGGTATCTGATTTTTGCACGTTTTCAAACCATTTATTATCTGTATCTTTATTATTCATATTATTGTAATCTTATTCTTACAATAATAGTAGATTTTATACTTCTCTAAACCGATATATTAGAACCATTAGTCCTACAATGCCTATAGACAAGTTTGCGGTCTTGAATAATTCACGATTAAAGATTTTTTGGGAGTCGTCATATTTACCAACTGAACCGCTGTGGATTTGTTGTATATCAAGTATGGTGTCAGACAGATTTTTATTTTCACATAATTGTCTATCTAAACAATCCTTACGATTGTTACCAAATTCTTCTCCTTCACATGTACTTGGAACATATACCTTGTTTAATATCTCTTCACATCGGTCCTTTGTTGGCATATCCTTTGATTTTATCGCGTTCACATAAAAAAAATCCTTCATATCGTAACCGACTTCTACATTTAACTTGGACATAATGGTGCGTTATTATTAATATAGTATGATTTTATATTTTTACACACAAATACGATAATAATCGTATAATAATGCGGTAGAACTTTCGCGTTTAAACTTACAAACTTGTCCTGGGCGCATACACATGGCTAATGCTTGAGGATCAAATCGAGATATTTCGGGTAATTGTTTTGTACGGAGAATATTGTATTTCTTCTTCAACTCTTCTACTTCATTATTTCCTAAAATTTCGCATTTTGGCACGAAGGTGTGATTCAATATATTGTATTGAAGTCTATTAATGTTATGAATTACAACGAATATACCATCGCGATTATATAGGTATTTGATTTTGTTTATCGTTGTTTCATTTGGTTCATCTTCTATGATGATAATTAGTGTGTCATTTTTGGTGATGATATTGTCGATATTATAAATATCTTCTATGATATTGTCTAAATTCGCACGATTAATTTGTTTTGACGTTAAATAATACTTTACATACACTTTACGTTCATCCGTACTATGCTTTATGAGTAAATCTAACTGGTTGTTTGTATTCATCGCATCTATTTCATTAATACTAAAATCACTATGTTCCGTGATATCATAGCCAAGACCGTCTAATTGGTCTATCAATGTATTTCTGGATTTAAACAACTTTAAAATCCTGCTATTGGTTGTTGATGTATTGGTGCTTGACATTCTATTATATAAATAAGATTGATACTTTTATATAATATTATTCCATTTTCAATTTTTTATACCTTTCTAACAACTAAATTATCAAAATCCAGTTTCCCCGACTTGGTTGTATTTGAAGGTTCTATCTTATCCATCGCACTGTCATATTCTATTGGTGGATTGAATGATACAATTTCTTCATCGCGATTGTTATTGTATGGAGAATTTGATATTACATTGTCGCTGGGAAGCGCATCATTGTCAGTTGAAAAGTCATTTCCATTATTAATTATTTTTATGTTAATTGGTGGAGGCGGATGAGTGGCAGTATCACCATATTTGACCGCACCCCCTTCAATCGAACTATCGGCAGATGGTGGGGGCGGGGGTGTGGTTGGACTCATTGACGATTCGTATCCATTTAATTTGTATATGTCTAAAGCTGTTACTAATTTTATAGTGTCGGGGTCTTTTAATCCGGGTGTATTTGTTTCTATTTTAAGAAAACGGTCACCAATATTAGTTATGTTCCATGCTCGACTAGGCATTTCATCACCTCTATAATGTACTTGCTCTCCAACTGTATATTCACGTGCTTGTTTAGATAGTTCGTTAAATTCGGGTTTTTCTGGTGTGGGTGTGGATGTTCCGTATATTTCTCGTTTTAATGAATCAGATATCCCATTGTTCGACGAGTCTCCGTTGGTTGATTGATACGGAGTTCCTGGAGCAATCTCTGGACTATTATCCTGTGTAGGGGAACCATATATCTCTCGTTTTAATGAATCAGATATACCACTGTTCTGTAAGTCCTGTCCTATTGGTTGATACGGAGACCCTTCGGCTAAATCAGGGCTTCCGGGAGGGAAATCAGGGCTTCCTGGAGGGAAATCAGGACTTCCGGGAGGGAAATCAGGACTTCCTGGTGGGAGTGCTGGAGAATCTACTGGAATATCCTGAGCTACCTTAATTGATTCTATGTTTGATTTTGGCTTGTTAGTGGCATTGATATTGTATTTTGTGTTTCGTACTATGTCTTGAGGAGAGAAATCGGTAGTGAATGTTAATCGGTCAATATTATTTGAATAAGACATACTTTCTAATTGCTCTATATTGTCATCTGTAATCAATCGCATATGAACGTTCATAGTTTGTAATTCTTGTAGAAGCAATTTGAATGAATAAGGCACGTTTACCATACTGAAATTGCGTCCAAATTTACTTACTTGTTCTATGTGCTGTTCTTTTCCATCAAGCGAACCTGTAAATTTCAATGGTCCGTCTGCCATTGGGCTCATAAAAATATTCTTAGAAGGATTATAAACCGCCATCATACCGGTTGTGTTACAAACCGCAATATGGTACTTATCTGCTCTATCCATCATCGATTCGCGTAAGAATTCGCTCGCACCGTGGGAAATTACAACATCACGTTCCATTTCGCCTATACGAAGACCACCATCATTAGCACGTCCAGAAACGGGTTGACGCGTTAACTGTGTATTTGGACCACGAGCACGGTAATTCACCTTATCCTTTACCATATGTTTCAATCTCATATAATAATTGGGACCCATGAAGATTTCACTTTCTATCTGTTCTCCAGTCATACCATTATACAATAGTTCATTCCCACTTGAATGGTATCCTACATTTGACAACATCTCACCAAAGACCTTTATTTTCGAACCCTTGTTGTTAAACGCAGTACAATCCGTGAACCCACCATATATGGATGACGCTTTGCCTACTATGCATTCTACCAAATGTCCGATAGTCATACGAGATGGAATCGCGTGAGGGTTGATAATCATATCTGGGCGAACACCATCGCGTGTAAACGGCATGTCACTTTCAGGAATTACCAGACCGACAGTTCCTTTCTGTCCGGCACGAGACGCCATCTTGTCACCTAAATTAGGGATTCTGATTTCACGAACCCGAACCTTCGCAATACGACTTCCGGATTCTCCCTCTGTGATAAATGTTTTATCTACCGTACCCAATTGCCCTTTCTTTGGCGTTTTTGACATGTCTGATATTCTACTATCTTGTGAAGAACTCCTGCTAGTCATACCAATTAATACAGTTTTATCATTCAGTTCGGTGTTTTCACTAACAATACCATGTTTATCTAATTTACTATAATCGTAACCCGGTTTTGTTCCAACTACATCCATCTCAGATTCAATATTCGTAAATGTTTTTTCAGTAGTTTCTTCGCTTCCCTTGCTAATTTCCTCGTGAGTTTCGTAGGTTGTATAATAGGTAGTTTGAAACAACCCTCGCTTTAAAGCACCTTCATTGATTAAAATAGCATCTTCTACATTATATCCAGTATAACACATAATTGCTACAATCGTGTTTTCACCGTACGTGTTCTCTTCCTTGTTAATATAATCCAGGTAACGGGACTTTACCAAGGGAATCTGTCCGGAAGATAAGACTACGGCGGTTTTATCCATTCTTACTTGGAAATTCGTATGATACATAGAACATGCTTGTTTGCTTTGTCCGCATGAAAAAGAATTACGGGATGCTGGATTGTTTTCAGGGAAATTAATGATGTTCGCCATGGTACCGAATATTAAGGATTCATGTATTTCTAAGTGGGTGTGTTTGTCTTGATTGCTTGCTTCCAATTCTTCTTGATTGACCGCGATTAATGAATTTTCGGTTTCATTTGTATCGATGTAATCAATTATCGCTTTCTCTTCTAAGAAACGCTTTATACGAGATGGAGCAGTTTCTCCATTAATATTATCATACAATTCCGATAACTCATACATATTATAATCATTTGGGTTAAAATCCTTGATAGATTTTTTATTAAATCCAGAAACTAAATCATTCCAAGAGTAATCGCCCTCATCAAGGTGTTTTTTTACAATAGTTTTATCGAATGACATCTTGTTTGTTTCTGGGTCACGATAGAAAATAGGTCTACATATACGACCAGCGTCAGTATAAATAAATACCGTGTTTTGGGAAATTTGGAAAGAAACACTCGTATAAATGGGAATTAATCCATTACGTCTATACAAACGTATCTTTTCAACCGTTTCATTTGGAGTATTCACAATACCCGCCCATAAACCGTTTATAATCACCTTTGTCGTTTTTGCCAAAGCCATAGGAGTACATTCTTCCAACAGTTTCATTTCAGCTTTCTCACGTAACCATTTAATCATCGGTTCGCGTGAAACACCCTGTGTTATATAAGCAGTTATAGCCATATGTTTGTGAATACCAATATTACCACCATCAGGGGTATCAATTGGGTCAAACATACCCCATTGCGTACTATGAAGCACACGAGGACCAATTAGTTTAGCACTTGAATCGAGAGGTAGATTTGTTTTGCGCAGATGACTTAATGCGGAATTATAAGAAAGACGGTTTAAATCTTGTACTACGCCTATACGCTTTGTATGGGATTGTGCACCCCAATTTCCTTTAAACCCTTTACGGAATCCTTCTTCCACTAATTTATCGGAAAATACGCTTTTATAATTCTGCTCGATGAGTGCTTGTAGATTATCTTCATACATTGCCTTGTTAAATGTGATTTTTGACTCAAAATCCAAATGTATTTTGCGTAACTGCATGGTGTAATACTCACGGAATAAGTCATACATCAAGGAACCCACTAACTCAATGCGTTTGTATTTGAAATTATCGCGGTCAGTTGGCTCCTCTACACCGGTATACACCGATAATAAACGATGGGTAATATAACCCAGATAGTATGCTTTGTCTATGTAATTTGTTTCACCGACATGAGGTAACAAATAATCCGCCAATATTTCCTGTGCGTGTGAAATAGTCTTTCCTTTTGTTAGAGAGGCTATGTATTTCAACGCAGTACGTTGGGTAAGAATACCTCCACTATCGTGAACGGAAGGAATGAATAAATCTACCAAGTGTTCGTATTTTTCAATGTCTAACAAGCAAGATGTTATTATCTGTTTGTCCGAAATTACTCCGAGTGCACGGAAGACAATAAACAATGGGACCGGTTTTCTTACATTTGGAATATTTACAACAATGTTTTTAAAAGTAAATGATGGTGTAGGAGCGACGATTTTCACAGACAATGTTCGTATTGGTTTTGATACATTTTCAGAAACCGACCGTATTTCAGCCGAATATAAATAGCTATCATCACCCGACTTACGGATATAAAGCATATTGTCGCCAAATTTTTCTTGGGAAACAACCGTTTTCTCCTTACCATCTATAATAAAATATCCTCCATGGTCGTTACGACATTCACCCATTGTATAACGTACGTCCGCAGGTAATCCTGCTAACACACAATAGTCGGACTGGACCATAATCGGGAACCTTCCGAGTAACACTTTTTCAATTGTCGTTGTTCTGACCTGTTTATTTGAACCAACTAAAGACTTCTCGGTTAGTTCGCGAATTAATGCGGTCTCTTCGGTAGACATTTCTTGAGTCGTACGCTTAGCACGCCTTTTTGGTGCTCCACCTTCTATTTCATTCTCTGGTTTTGTAACCTTCGATTCATTTATATCCATATCTATATCTATATCCACAATATCAGTGTCTTCTTTAAAGTTCTTAAACGCGACCGCATCCTTGTATTGACCCCCTTTAAATAGTTCGTCGGGACCTACCAGAGTTGGCTCTTCTCCCTCGTCTAAAATGTCAGTATATTCTACTTCAATGTCATAATGGATTGTCATACCATATGTCATGTTTCGTAGTCGGGCTTCGTTTGGAAACATATAATGGGTATTATTATCATCGTATATTACTGGTTTTCCAAAATAGATTTTGTTACCCTCTTTGCCTCCAAAATACATAGTACATTGAGAACGATATTCTTTTAGTTTCTCGTCAAACTTGGTTCTTATACGCAATGGGTTCTTTTCTTTGAAAATTTGAAAAATACCATTCTTAAAAAAATCGTTATATGATTCGGTATGGTGTCTTACTAAACTTTGAGGATTGTCTTGAAAGTACTTATCCATTAATTTCCATACTGTGGAATTATCCATAACGAGGTTATATAAAATGGAAACATATATTTATACAGTTTGTTTACAATATTTTTAGTAATATTTTTAGAATTATTTTTAGAATTATTTTCTTTGTATAATCTATAACTATAATGGACGGCTTTCTTCAATCTATTTTTGGTCCCCTCAGCAAAGACTATTGTCTTTACTTCTACTTCCTTTCTATGTTAGGATTTTTCCTTCTTTCACTTTTAGTCGTGACTTCTCTTATGGTAGGTATATCACAGCGCAAGGGACTTGATTTCTACTTCCAAATGGTAACTGTCGGTATCGGATATGCTATTTTCTATTTCCAAAATCGTCTTTTACATTCTATGTGCGTAGGAAGCGTATAAAGAAATATTTAGTATAAAATATATACACCATGGATATTTTATATTATAGTAATTATTGTACTCATTCTCAAAAAGTATTACAAACTCTCGTCAAGGGGAATCTAAGTGACAAATTAAGTTTTATATGTATTGATAAACGCCAAGTGGATAAACAAACGAACCAAACCTATATCCTTCTTGAAAATGGTGGGAAAGTGGTGTTGCCACCGAATATACATAGTGTACCCGCATTATTGTTGATTAAAGATAATTATCGTATTATCCATGGCGACGACATTATTAAATTTTTTCACAATGATATCAAACAACGGGCGAATGTCGCTACGAACTTCAATGGAGAACCGGTGTCATTTCATTTAGGAAACTCATCTGGAGGAACGAATATAATGTCCGAGCAGTACACTCTATATGATTTGTCGCCGGACGAATTAAGCGCAAAAGGTTCAGGTGGGAATAGACAAATGTATAATTATGTGTCCGCTGGGAATAGTATTAATTTAATACAAACTCCCGACGACACGTACAAACCAGATAAGGTGTCTACTGGAGTTACTGTAGATTCACTACAACAAAAAAGAATGGATGAAATTAGTGAAATTATGCCAAACAAACAACCCTTCGGACAACAAATTACAAACTAAAAAAAAATGATATAAATACTATGTTATTTTACTTTGTATATTACTATGGCTGATAAATCTACCATTAGTCGTGCATTTAACACTCATCTGTTGGAGTTTTTGGATGATATTATTCGTATATATCCCGAGAATCAAGATGTAACTAAGGCAAAGACTTCGTTTGAAACCATCAAAAAGGCGAATCCATCTTTAATTGTAAAAGCATGGTTTCAAAAGGTATATACCCCGTATCAACAGATTATTGATGCTGGGGACATATCTTTCTTTTTTGATAAGGATTACTCACAAGACCTTCAATCCGTATCTAATGCTGGCGAAATCATGAACATGATTGACAAGATTCGCGAACCCGTTCGAACCATGAATGATGAAAACAAAGACCATTGTATGAAGTACATTCAGAATCTTAGCAAATTATCTACTGTGTATTCCGCTATGTAAGGGAAGTGTTACTGATACAATAAACTTAACAATTCAGTTGGGTTTAATAAACTCAAATACGTCTTTACAGATGTCCGTGTAATCTTTTCTTTATTTTTCTTCTTCAAAGAAGGAATGTAAACATTATTGTGTAGGAAATGAATATAAGGTTTGTATTTTTCGGGGATTATTGGCTTGGTTTTGAAAACGAACTTATTCATGTAATGTTCGTGTAGAATAGTTATCAGTTTCTCATATTCATTATGCACTTTGTGACGACTGTCACGAGATTTACGATATATTTTATTGTATTCATATACTTTGTCGATGCGACGAAGACAGAAGTATTCATAGGTATGATATGGATTTATAGCACTCATAGTTTCACGGATTAATGTATCTGGGTTCAACATCTTTGTGCTACGTCCAGTATTTATATCCGTTACTAGGAAACCGTCTATGTCCTCTGGTATATTGTATAAACTGTTATAACAATAAATATTATACCTGCGGGGGAAGTAAATCAACCCTTCTATATCTCGTAAAAAACTGCTATTCTCATATTCCACGTTAGGTATGTACTTCACTGTATTGTCCTTTATCTCATATATAGACACTAAGTAAAATTTATCTATATTTGTAGGAAGGTTTCTATAATTTCTCTTTAAAATAAACGTGTAACATTGGGTTTTGGGTAGATATTCCAATATGGGTGTGCTATGTTGGTCGTTTATGTGAAAAACAGATTTCAACTTACTTATTATACTTGTCTTTGTCTCGTCCGCAGATGAGACAATCCTCCAAATATTACATCGATTATCATATAGTAATGTTACCATACTTCCTTTTATATATTCACTTACTTGGATATTGGGAGTTATCGTTGGATAATAACGCATGAAAGTATTGTATCCCAGCGCTTTCGGTGGCGAATAACTCAATAAACAATTTTCAGGGTATGAATAGATTACCATTCTATACAATCGGGTTTCCTCGTCATTGTAGCATAATACATCTTTGTCGTAGCGAAACGTATAATAATAATAATTATCGAAATCCACTATATTGCTTATTAAATTCTTATTCAACATATAGGGTACGTCCAAACGAACATCTGATAAGGGAGGACTTAGTTCCATGTCTAATAAAATTACATATGGAACAGTTTTTATCTATTTTGTTTACGAAATAACTTTTGTAAGTAATATAATTTAGATACATATTATATATTTTAGTATTATATTATAATGGAAACAACAAACGACACTGATACTATAATAGAAGAAACATCACTTAACAGAAACACAATTAACAGTGACCGTTCTATTCAATTAGAATTAGGAGATATTATTGAAATAATAGCACCGACGAATAATGACATTCATGAAACAACTGGATTAATCATGTATATCGATGACAATAAAGTTTCTATTATAAGCACGTCTACAGGTAAAACGCATATTTTAAATATTACTGATGACGGTTCATTAAGCGATGAATCTATTACTGAAATTCATTTACTTAATAGAAGTGATGAGAAGGGATATGCAAGACAGAATAATTTGCTACCTAAAACGTGGGTTGATATTCATTTTGGAGGTGAAATTCCGGCTATCATTACCGGTGAAATTACGAATCTAGAAGAGGACATGATTGAAATTACTACATTCCCCGAAATAAAAACAATCTACTTGAATTTTGGGTATAAGGGGCTTCCTCAAAATATTCCTATTGAACGAATTGTAATACGCACCAAGCCTGACTCCTTGAAGAATGTACCATCACTTGCTATCGTTCGCCAAGAATTAGAAGAAGGCGAAGAGTTCGAACCGGAAAACTTTCAACAAGAAGATACTGCCACCATGGAATTCACTGACACAGGAGACTCGGTTATTCAAGTCCCAGAAGATGGCAAATTTGATGAAAACGTCCGCGAAACACTTCATAACTTATACATTGACGCAAATTCTATAGTATTTGGGGAAAGTTTAGAAGCATTAGAACAGGTGGTCGAAATACCAGAATCAGAACGACGATATAGCGTGGAAGAACAAGTGAATGATATGGTGGATGAATTATTGTCGACTATTCCTAACAGCCAGCGTTCATTACGCGTTATGAATAATATTCACTTACTCATTGAACGATTCAAAGAACTAAGACACAAGTTCTCTAAGTTTGATAGCAATCAAAACATTTATGATACCAACACCAAAGGTACCTATTATAAACCTATCGTTGATAAACTTGTGAATATTGACGCACAACTTAAATGGTTAGTTCCCGTCGTCACCAATAAAAAATTTATTTGTTCTCAATCGACCGTCGAGACGGATGATGTAGTCATTAATAGTAATGATAGTGATTTACTGCGCTTACAGACGTTACAAGACAACTATTTTCATAGAAAAAATACCGACCAAACATTAACCTATACCGACCTAAATATTCGCACCTCCACACTATTAACACCTATTACAAAACCTGACAACGTTAACGATTACCTTTATAATCAAGATGTCCTCGGTAACATTGACGCAATTGTTGATAATTTCGGAGAGTTTAATTCCACAGTATTCGGCGACAAGAATATGCCCCTAGTTACCAAACAGTTTATTATTCAACGATACAATCTTGGTCTTTCCAATGTTGAAAAGGTAGACCTAAAAGCAGGGAAATCTATCTATGTGCGAAAACCTATGACTCAAAACGATAATATGACGATTAAGTCCCTTCTTATGATGCCTGAACCGGTCATTCGATTTTCAACCATTGATTTACCGAATACCAGTATTTTACAAAAATCCGCTCTACATGAGAACTATGTATCTATTTTACGGCTATTAAGAAAGAATAGGGAGATAATACCCCACGTGATTAATGACCTGTCGAAAGAACTTGATTATGAGAAGATGGAAGCTGAAACGAAAATGGGCTTTCTATCTGGTATACAAGAATTCATACTTGGGAATGAGGTCTCACAAGACACCTACGAGAACAATCGTTTTAAACAATTCTTAGAAGTCATCATACCTAAGACGCATTTCTTCATTAAAACAGTAAGAAAATACGTGAAGAATAAAATTTCTTTCTTGGGATTTGTAGAACAATTAGAACCCTTTGCTGTGTATTCAGAAGACATCAACTTTAAACAATATAGCCAAATTAAATTCCTTGTTCGAGAACGTATTCAAGAAATTAAGGAAAGTATCAACCAGAAAACAAAGAAATTTAATTACATTCGCAATGCCAACTACGAAAGCACACCCTTCAGCACGAACACTATTTTAAACCTTATTTCTACAAATAGCGATATGATGGAACCATTTTATCAAAATTATCATTTGTTATCCAAAGAGAAAGCTAGTAACAAACTTACACCACAAGAAATATTGCTTCACATCAATGACAGTGACAATAGTAGGTTATATACGAATTTAATGGTTTCCATCTTAATATCACTTATTACACCGGAAAATCTGAGTGATGCCATCAATCAACCGAATATAGATGAAATGACCGACAATGAACGAGTAAAAGCAGCGGATTGCACCAAACGTTTCTTAACTAAGAAATATACTTCTATGAAAGAGTTACAGATGGATAACAACAACGACGAGGTGTATTATGATACAGAACTTGACGATACACCTTATCATATTTTAAAGAAATATAAGGATGATGAGAAGAAAATGCTGCCTGAATTGTTTCATGAATTTTTAGTTGAGAACCTTATCCATAAACATGACGCACAAGAGGATACCGCAAAAGAACTAGCCACTACTATGATTACAGGTAAGAAACTGGTATCTGACGGAGAGTACGCAATGCTGGAAATCAAACCAACCTTAAATGATGGTAGGAATATGGAATCATTGTCACCCAAAGAAAAGGAATCCGTAGAAATAGAACAGGATATACGTAAAAAAACTACCTACTATAAACGCGTTAAAGATAATTGGGTGAGCGATACGTCCATTGAAGAAGAAGCATTTATGGATACGAATACCTTATTCTGTAATATCAGTCGCGATTGTTACAAAAACCAGAACAATAGTGTGTGTGAAACAACCGAACAAGCCAAACGTAGATTCCAACATAACACACGTGACAAATTACTCAATGAATTTGACAAGAGGTATGAAATCTCGGTTGATGAACTTGAAAAGAAACTAGAAGATAACATCGCATACCATTTGAAAATGCTTAATAAATCTCGCATATTAAAAGACATTCAAATGTATAAAGCAAACAATCTCGCATATACGATTGGTACGTTGGCAAGTGACAATGAAGTCATTATGTCACCACATTTACAATTACGTGACCTCATATTGGGACAGGACAATTTTACTAAGAAACAACAAGACCTTCTTATTTTCGTACGGAAATACTGCCGTTCCCCCCTTGTAACAGAACTTAACGAACATCATGCATGGTTATATTGTAAAGACACCAATACAAAACTACTTCCGATTTCCCTTTCCGAATTAGCCAATGAATTTATAAATGGCGGTGAGTATAATAAAAAATTAGAAGAATTATGCCATTCGAATGGTATGCTGAGCGATGATGGCGACTCCATTGTTGATAAATACAGCGGGTTCGTCCTACGCAAAATAGATTTCAGCAGCGAAGAGGGATTTGATGAAAGTGGATTCCGGATTACATCAAACGATATTATGGAAAAAGATTTGGGGTCGGTTGTTCTCGAATCGCTTGGTAAGAAAAAAAAGAGGGTATTTGAGAATAAACTGTCAGAAACTATTTACAATGTTTTCTCCGCCATTTCTTCTAACATTGATATTAATGTTGACACGATTGAAGAATTTGTCATGAGAACATCCTCCGAAATCATTGACAAAAGTATTATGAAGGAAGAAGCATACAATAGAAAATCCAAAAAATTAGAAAAGGATAAAGGGAAGTCATTGGGACCTTACCAGAAATACTACAATGAAACGGTCATAGTTATTATCTCCTCCGTATTACTTGTCGCGATTCAAACCGCAACACCCTCATTCAAACCAAAGAAAACGTTCCCTGGATGTGTTCGTTCCTTTGGAGGATTCCCTATGAGTGGGATTGAGGATACCACGGGCATTAAATATATCGCATGTGTTCTTTATAAAATTAAAAGTCAAATCTCTCCATGGGACGCTATTAAACAATATAAACAGGACAATCTCGCAAAACGTATTCATAGTATGATTGAGCTACATATTTTAAAACGTAATGACATTTCGGATTTGTATGTCAAAAAACGCGAATATACTCTTCTGAATCCCGATATTGTTCTCCCCGAAGAACATAATATTGAGAAATGGAAACATTTCATGCCACCCGTCGTTAAATTCTCGATTGTTAACTCTCTCAGAAATGTTAGCAATGAATTTAAAAAGGACTTTATTGAATTATTACGGTTCGGTAAACCAGAACAATACAAATCTATTTCGGTTTTGAAAAGTAGGATTACGCAATTCGGGTATGGAATTATTGAATATATTAATCATATTGTAAGAAATAAAGACCAACTCCTCAAAACGTCTTCTCAAATACCGTTCTTGGAAAATGCATGCTGTAATGAAAACAATCTTACAAATCCTATCGCATACTTTAACCAAGAAGACGAAAATATTCTAGTGGGTATCAAAACGGTAAAACAACTATCGGCTATTGTAAATGACCTTACTACATTAACCAAGGCTCCGTCACTATACCATCAACCATTTACTGGTATTGTATATCCGGTTGTTTCCAGTGGAGATATGGAAGAGTTAATATATTCTACGGTTATTCATTACTGTAATTTTGACAGAAATTTACCGGTTCCAGATATATATAAATCCGTGTGCTCCGAACGCCCAGATGGATACAATCCTTCGTGGAAAATCGCAGACAAAATCGAGTTTCTCAAACGCAATGGGAAAAAATACACAGAAAGTGATTTACATAAATTAATGAAACTCGTATACCAACAAAATCTTATTCATATTGACAATCAAACCGAACATAATCAGGTAAATGTATTGAAAGACGTTATCGCACATCTCGAACTAACCAATTCAACTGTTATCGAAGCACCATTACGCAAACATATGTTAAATGTTCTCAATAAATACAATCCAAAGGTTATGACTAGCGATAAATGTGCCGAGTTGAAAACGTTAAATAAATACTTAACTACTACAAATACTCGATTATACAAAGAAATCGTTACGTTCATAGATAAACATGGCAATCTTGGAGAAACGGATATGACTAAGTTTGAGACGTTTTTGATGAATATCACAACCTGGTCTATCGACCAAAACATCACCGATACAAATGGATTCTCAGACCCAGGACTCTATTCAGTCATTCAATTCATACAAAATGCGTCGTTCTCTATTGGAAGAACTTATCCATCCGCACTATTACATGAAAATCCGTTTTATTACAAAGTTCCAGAACATTGGGGAATTAGCGACAACCACGCAACTGATGTTTCCAAATTCATCGAAAAATACTATGAGAAGCTCCACGCATTTAAATCTGATAAAATCCTTATGCGACTGTTAATGGATGTAGGAAAACGTCTATCTACTCTTACCATGTTTATGGAAAACATACCCTTTCAAACCGAACTAGTAAAGGAGGTTGACGAAACACGACAATCTTTCCATTGTATGTTTGATAAACAAACCATGTACCGCATTTACACCTATTGTTTCTATTCCATCATTTATGAATACATTGTCCTTTCGAATGACCCGGACCTGCTAATTGCTGATATTCAAACTAACAAATTAACTCGACGCCAAGATATTGTAAATGACACTATTGTTTCAGAACAACTACAAACGGAAGTGAATGATATAGATGAAAACATGACCGAAGAGCAAAACAATTTAGAGGAGATACAAATTGTTACTGGCAACTTATTGGAGTTGAAAGAACGTGTTGCTTCCCTATTAATCACCTTTATTGGAGTGGAACAAGAAAATAAACTTGCTTTAGACATTACATATGATACTATTATGGAAAAGGTAAATCGCTCTAAGGATAAGGAAAAACAAGGCATTATTTCTTATTTGGGAAATATGAGTATTGAAGAACGTAAAATAGAAGACATGTTTAAAAAACACAAACTAGAACGATGGAATATAGGACAACAAAAAGGTATCTTCCAATACGACAAAACTACCTACGACCGGGAACGAAATGAATTAGTAGAACAATCCGAAAACACGGGAGAACAAAACTTGGATTCCGTGGATATATATGACATCGAACAGCGGGACGAATATGACCCAGGAGACGATTATAATCGCGACACTTACGACTTTCAAGACCTAGGGGAAAATTACATGGACGGGGATTTTTACCCGGAAGACAGAGATGAAGATGATTTTCCAGAAGATTAGCCGTTTTTATTCGTAAATTTTTTATATTGATATTGTAAATAATCACACATATCAATATAATGAAAGGATTTGTACGATACCATAAACTGAGTATTGCTATTATCATTTTTCTCATCTTGTTCTCTATTATTCATATGACGAAACCTACTATGTTATACAATGATGATGGTTCATTTAGACAATTTGGCGTGGGGTATAGACACAAAACGGTTATCCCGATTTGGAGTGTTTCTATCGTTATCGCTATTTTCTCTTATTTGTTTGTCATGTACTATTTAGCGTTCTTGTAATCAAATTTTCATCCATTTTTATTGTATACAGAATAATAATGGACGAGGCTACATTAATCGAACCTTCGGTTAAAAATTACCTATTTAACACTCTCAAAAACTGCCATTCAAAACGAGTAGATGTGTATTTTTATGTCCTCAATATTGGGGTTCTCGTTATATTCGGATCACTTGTAATTGCTACGTTGTATTACTGTTATACACAAAAACCGAATGAGTATGATAGACAACAAAAACTGATAAAAGACCAAGAATACGTAATGTCGAAGATTCGATATTATCAAGACCAAAGGAAAACTAACGAAGAAACACAGTTTTCTAGTATTTCTAATTTACCTTTCATATCCGGATAATATACAATTTTATTATGTGCATATTCTATAAATTAGGATGAGTATTACAAATCAACAGCGAGAACATATTATTATGGAGAAAAATACCGCCCAATCGCGACTATTAGATATTTTAGAGAACCTAACCAGACAATCCACACATTTAACAATACAAGAACAATTACATGGTGATATTGATTTATTACCACTCAGGGAACTGGGATTCGGGTTAGTTGAGTCTATACGGTTTGGTAAAGGCGAAATTACCAACATATCGAATGTACCTAAGGGCATCACCTCTCTCGAATGTACCGACAATCTTCTCAAAACACTTGAAAATTTACCTAGTTCTCTAACCTCTATTAATGTTTCGGGAAATATGATAGACTCTGTTAATTTGTCAAATGTAAACAATCTTAAAACACTTATCATTTCACACAATAAACTTACATTGTTAGAGAACCTTCCACCCAGTCTAGAAGAGCTATTTTGTGAATTTAATCAACTACACACTTTAAACTTACAAGATTTACACAAACTACATACTCTTAATATTTCCAACAATAAAATTACACTCATTGAGAACCTTGACACAAACACCAATTTAATATACGATAATAACCCCAGTATAGAGTTCCGAAATTCCGAAGTAGACCAGTTAGGAGGAGATGACAAGGACGAGAATGATGACGGAGACAGTACCAACTATACCGACGCACTTAACTTGTATTTTCGTATGAAAAGCGAATATGAGTCCAACATACATAACAAAAAGAAACAAATATATAAAAAAGAACCTAACCGTAAAATCGCAAAACGACTTATTCAACAATATGCTCCTGAGTGTATTAAATGCAAACGTAAGGTTGGCACCATTTTCACTAAAGATGAAAATGTATACAAGGCTATGTGTGGAGATACGCAAAACCCGTGTAATCTTAATGTTGAAATTTTCACCGGTTTTTTATTGAATTTTGGAGAGATGTTTGATACTACAAAGGAGGAATTCGAGAAAACACGCGAAATGATTGACATGGAAAAACTCAATGATTTGTTTGATTACGTATCGGGGGGTGAGAACGTGGATTTATACAAGAAATCTCTTGAATTATATACCGAGAACGAGGACTCATATAAATCATATCTTGACAAATACAACGACACGTATAATAACAAAGATACTATCCAAAGCATAATCGCTTCCCAAGAAAAACTATTCGACTACATTGAAAAAAGCAAACAACTTATGGACGAATACAAAAAAACGAATAATAGGGAGTTTCTAAAGACAGCAATGGACTTACGTGTAAACGAGATTCAACGCGAATTATCTACTATAAGGCGTCTGAAATACGGGATTATGGAAGTAATAACACCTCCAACGAAAAACGCATTCCCAGTACATACTTTATACCAAAATACAGTTTCTTTAGATAAACTTGACTATTCTTCCATGGAACAGCGTCGAGTTATCAGTTTTACTGTTTAATTTGTTTCATAGCAGTAAGACCACTATGAAACAAATAGAAGAATTAACAATCATTATAATTTGATACACCGTCCCATACTACACCATGTTCTTTAGACCATGTCTGTTTAGCACATATCTCTTGACCGCTTGCTTTCCAACCATCGTGAGAGAAGTCAATTACGTTTTGTCCTTCCTCGAAACCGATTGTTGTTTTCACGCTGTCGGATAATAGACCTCCTTCATACAAAGAACCCATGTTTTTATCGCCATCTTTGGGGATTTTACATTTTTTATCCGCATCTACTTCCCAATAATCAGGGCAGGTTGTACTTTGCGGAGGATATACAGTTGTACCTTCGCCATATGTCATTATTACACCTACATATGTAAGTACTAGAATTAATGCAATTACCGCGACTATTAAAACCGTCATGTAAAAATTATCCATTTTATATACTATTTCTATATATTTTGTTTGGGACACTCACTAAATATATTTAGTGAGTTGATGAGTTGATGAGTTGGTTCTCAATGCCGTTTATCTATCAATGAAAATATATATCAATTATATAAATACACTATGAATTATAATTCGACTCCTGATAGTATCATTAAAGTTGATAAAATTATTAATGCCGAAAGATACAATGGTCGGGTAAATATCGCAGAACCTCCGTCGCCTGATGCCGTTTTCAAAATGCAAGAAAAAATTGCGGTCAAGAATAAATCGACTGAATATCGTGAAGCTCTTGGGGGAGACCTTGAATCCAATGTTCTCGCACAAGTCTATTTTTCTTCTGGTAATATTCAAATTATACAAAACGCACTCAGAGCGGGTGTTTATAAAGCATCGCAAAACAAATTTATTATTGCACCTCAAAATATAGATACCCTCAAAATTATTATGCGTAGTATTTACTTACAGCATGCCGAACATAGAGAAGACGATATTACCGGTCAAGTTGAACGTCTCAATGAGCTTGTTCTAGACTATGCTATACCTTCAGTATATAGTTCGACTGTTAGTTACATGAAATACTGCCAAGACCAAAGTACTCTTGTTGTTCCACTTGAATTACCGCGCAATCACGACCGCGATTTCAAGCAACTGGAACAGAAGAATTTCATGTAAATTTACAAAATGTAATTTGTTGTATTCATATTACATTTTATGTGGTAGTTATTGTGTCCTTATCTATTATCGTCTCTTTCAATATATTATTGATTATCTTCTTTTCAAATCTCTCGCTTTCTTCTCTGCCATATCCACCTAACGATGCCTTGGAATATTCAAAGAATTTATTGCATTCTGGGGTATCTAATATGTCATATTTTGGGTTTTCGGCTATCCAAGGGTGGACTTGGGCTTTGTTCTTATTTGCTACTATACGAACTGCCTTTCTTAAATGTTTTTTCGTTTCATCTTCCTTCGCCCATACATCAGAATCTTTTACATAGACGGTTTCTCGTTTCAAGTCCGTACAATGAATGGGTCGCACATGCGGATGCATTTCACGGATACGTTCTAACATAATGTCTGATATACCCCTCACGTACCCTACTTCCCCAGTTTTGATAAAATCATCCATAGTTAGTTCGATTGACTGGATGAAATCGTTTAGATTTATAGCATCTTTACACGTCTCATTCAAAAACACATTCAGGTTGAACTTGTTATTGTTCATTGTATTGTTGATTGTGTTGTTTGTTGTATTTCCTGCGTTCTTTGATAGCTCTATAATTGTATCTTGTTGTTCCGTCATTCGTTTATGTTGCTCTATCATCAATTCCTTGAATTCTTGATTCTGTTTAAGTAACTCTATTACCAAGGAGGAATCCAATGGGGGTGCTGGAGTTTGTTCTTGCACTACTCCTTTACACTTCTGTTTGTGGTTCCATAATGAAGATGCGTGTTTAAATATTTTTTTACAATCACATTGATATATTTTAGAACTTGTATGAACTACTATATTCGTATTTGTTCGTAATTTATGTTTTGATGTGGCTAAATGTCTATCATATTGACTTTTACGGCACGTAGTATACTCACATATTTTACATTCATAATTCGATGAACTAACCGAACTTAAATTATTCGTCATTTTCGTATATTATACGAAGATAAAAAGTTCCTAAACATCCTCCACATTAATATACCTAAAAATTTACGCTAATAAATTTTTCACCATAAATTATAAAATTACTGCAATCCCATCACAAATGCGTTTTTGGAAAAGTAGTAATACGAAACTATCTCCACCAATTTCATTTTGGACATTTTTAAAATGTCCTTTTTTGAAAATCGTTGCCATTTCTTTTTTGTACTTTTTAGCGTAAACTATTTAATTTAAGAATTAGTATTAATAGTAGTATGTGTTCCAATAATATTGGATAACTCTATAATTGTATCTTGCTGTTCCGTCATTCGTTTATGTTGCTCTATCATCAATTCCTTGAATTCTTGATTCTGTTTAAGTAACTCTATTACCAAGGAGGAATCCAATGGGGGTGCTGGAGTTTGTTCTTGCACTACTCCTTTACACTTCTGTTTGTGGTTCCATAATGAAGATGCGTGTTTAAATATTTTTTTACAATCACATTGATATATTTTAGAACTTGTATGAACTACTATATTCGTATTTGTTCGTAATTTATGTTTTGATGTGGCTAAATGTCTATCATATTGACTTTTACGGCACGTAGTATACTCACATATTTTACATTCATAATTCGATGAACTAACCGAACTTAAATTATTCGTCATTTTCGTATATTATACGAAGATAAAAAGTTCCTAAACATCCTCCACATTAATATACCTAAAAATTTACGCTAATAAATTTTTCACCATAAATTATAAAATTACTGCAATCCCATCACAAATGCGTTTTTGGAAAAGTAGTAATACGAAACTATCTCCACCAATTTCATTTTGGACATTTTTAAAATGTCCTTTTTTGAAAATCGTTGCCATTTCTTTTTTCAACTTTTCAATAATTATAATTAGAATTAGAATTAGAATTCCACAGCCTGAATGAGGAACCAACTGGATATGCGACAGGTCAATAAGAAAGACGTATGTGGTTTTCTATAAAATTGAATGACGAATCCACTGAATACTTTATTGTATCAAACAAAGAAAATCGTGAGGAGAACACAATGATTGCTATTACCCAGGAGAATATTCAGGAGGCGGTTAAGGAATGGTGTAGGTCTCCAATGGAAGCAACGGAAAAATATGGAGATATTAGTAATTGGGACGTTTCCAAGGTGACCAATATGAGTGGTATGTTCAGTTCTGCTAAGTCATTCAATGGAGACATCAGTAAATGGGACGTTTCCAATGTGACCTATATGAGTTATATGTTCTGGGGTGCTTACTCATTCAATGGAGACATCAGTAGGTGGGACGTTTCCAAGGTGACCAATATGGCAAGTATGTTCTGGAATGCTAAGTCATTCAATGGAGACATCAGTAAATGGGACGTTTCCAAGGTGACCACTATGAGTTATATGTTCGTGGGTGCTTACTCATTCAATGGAGACATCAGTAGGTGGGACGTTTCCAAGGTGACCACTATGCGTTTTATGTTCTTGTGTGCTTCGTCATTCAATGGAGACCTTAGTAACTGGAACGTTTCCAAGGTGACCAATATGAGTGGTATGTTCCGTTCTGCTAAGTCATTCAATGGAGACCTTAGTAAATGGGACGTTTCCAAGGTGACCAATATGGCAAGTATGTTCTATGATGCTTACTCATTCAATGGAGACCTTAGTAACTGGGACGTTTCCAACGTGACCATTATGCATGAGATGTTCTGGGAGGCTAAGTCATACAAAGGAGACAATATTAACACTCTTCGCAAGAAAGCCGCGAACTGGAACCGAAGAAAGAATGCACTCATAGCACTACAAGATGTAAAAACCAGCCGTGTTTTGTCGTTGCTTGACCTAAAAAGATATATCGTTTCATACTTATAATATACATTCAAAGGAGGGGGTCCAATAAAACCACGAAAAGAAAACGTAACCGTTTTTTTTACAACTACCACGTATGTGGTTTTCTATAAAATTGAATGACGAATCCACTGAATACTTTACTGTATCAAACAAAGAAAATCGTGAGGAGAACACAATGATTGCTATTACCCAGGAGAATATTCGGGAGGCGGTTAAGGAATGGTGTAGGTATCCAATGGAAGCAAAGGAAAAGTATGGAGACATCAGTAACTGGGACGTTTCCAACGTGACCAATATGGCAAGTATGTTCTCTTCTGCTAAGTCATTCAATGGAGACATCAGTAACTGGAACGTTTCCAACGTGACCACTATGAATGGTATGTTCGAACGTGCTAAGTCATTCAATGGAGACCTTAGTAACTGGAACGTTTCCAACGTGACCGATATGGCAAGTATGTTCTATAATGCTTCGTCATTCAATGGAGACATCAGTAACTGGAACGTTTCCAACGTGACCAATATGAATGCGATGTTCTATAATGCTTCGTCATTCAATGGAGACATCAGTAACTGGAACGTTTCCAAGGTGACCACTATGAATGGTATGTTCGAGCGTGCTAATTCATTCAATGGAGACCTTAGTAACTGGGACGTTTCCAACGTGACCAATATGAATGAGATGTTCGGATTTGCTAATTCATTCAATGGAGACCTTAGTAACTGGGACGTTTCCAACGTGACCACTATGAGTTGTATGTTCGGGTGGGCTAAGTCATTCAATGGAGACATCAGTAACTGGGACGTTTCCAAGGTGACCGATATGCATAGTATGTTCTGTTCTGCTAAGTCATTCAATGGAGACCTTAGTAACTGGGACGTTTCCAAGATGACCAGTATGAGTTATATGTTCTATTGTGCTTACTCATTCAATGGAGACCTTAGTAACTGGGACGTTTCCAACGTCAAATATATGAATAATATGTTCTCTTGGTCTGAGTCATTCAATGGAGACCTTAGTAACTGGGACGTTTCCAACGTGACCGATATGGCAAGTATGTTCGCGGGTGCTGTCTCATACAAAGGAGACAATATTAACACTCTTCGCAAGAAAGCCGCGAACTGGAACCGAAGAAAGAATGCACTCATAGCACTACAAGATGTAAAAACCAGCCGTGTTTTGTCGTTGCTTGACCTAAAAAGATATATCGTTTCATACTTATAATATACATTCAAAGGAGGGTTCCAATAAAACCACTAAAAGAAAACGTAACGTTTTTTTACAACTACCACGTATGTGGGTTTTCTATAAAATTGAATGACGAATCCACTGAATACTTTATTGTATCAAACAAAGAAAATCGTTAGGAGAACACAATGATTGCTATTACCCAGGAGAATATTCGGGAGGCGGTTAAGGAATGGTGTAGGTATCCAATGGGAGCAAAGGAAAAGTATGGAGACATCAGTAACTGGGACGTTTCCAAGGTGACCAATATGGCAAGTATGTTCTATGATGCTTCGTCATTCAATGGAGACCTTAGTAACTGGGACGTTTCCAACGTGACCAATATGCGTGATATGTTCTATAATGCTTACTCATTCAATGGAGACCTTAGTAACTGGAACGTTTCCAACGTGACCGATATGGCAAGTATGTTCTATAAGGCTGAGTCATTCAATGGAGACCTTAGTAACTGGGACGTTTCCAACGTGACCAATATGATGTGTATGTTCTATAATGCTTCGTCATTCAATGGAGACATCAGTAACTGGAACGTTTCCAACGTGACCAATATGCGTGATATGTTCTATTGTGCTAATTCATTCAATGGAGACATCAGTAACTGGGACGTTTCCAAGGTGACCAATATGGCAAGTATGTTCTATGATGCTAAGTCATTCAATGGAGACATCAGTAACTGGGACGTTTCCAAGGTGACCAATATAGCAAGTATGTTCTATGATGCTTCGTCATTCAATGGAGACCTTAGTAACTGGGACGTTTCCAACGTGACCAATATGGCAAGTATGTTCTATAAGGCTGAGTCATTCAATGGAGACATCAGTAGGTGGGACGTTTCCAAGGTGACCAATATGCATGAGATGTTCTGGAAGGCTAAGTCATTCAATGGAGACTTTAGTAAATGGGACGTTTCCAAGGTGACCAATATGCATAGTATGTTCTTGTATGCTTACTCATTCAATGGAAACATCAGTAACTGGGACGTTTCCAACGTGACCAATATGCGTGATATGTTCTATTGTGCTAATTCATTCAATGGAGACATCAGTAACTGGGACGTTTCCAAGGTGACCAATATGGCAAGTATGTTCTATTGTGCTAATTCATTCAATGGAGACATCAGTAACTGGGACGTTTCCAAGGTGACCAATATGGCAAGTATGTTCTGGAATGCTAAGTCATTCAATGGAGACCTTAGTAACTGGGACGTTTCCAACGTCAAATATATGAATAATATGTTCTCTTGGTCTGAGTCATTCAATGGAGACATCAGTAAATGGGACGTTTCCAAGGTGACCAATATGAGGTCTATGTTCTGGAAGGCTAAGTCATTCAATGGAGACCTTAGTAAATGGGACGTTTCCAACGTGACCATTATGCATGAGATGTTCTGGGAGGCTAAGTCATACAAAGGAGACAATATTAACACTCTTCGCAAGAAAGCCGCGAACTGGAACCGAAGAAAGAATGCGCTCATAGCACTACAAGATGTAAAAACCAGCCGTGTTTTGTCGTTGCTTGACCTAAAAAGATATATCGTTTCATACTTATAATATACATTCAAAGGAGGGTTCCAATAAAAACAACAAAATTGAAAATCTTTTTCGCATAAAAGTAATATAACATAATAAGTAACAATGAGTTTTGTTGTACCAACAAGGAGGGGCGCGTCATTCGACTGTATAGGAAACAAAGAAACCTGTTCGGAATGTGAGTTAGAGAGGATATCATATGAATGTGATAAATGTGGAAACGGAGTTTGCAAACGAAAACAATGTCATTGGTCGTTTCCTCATACATTCAACACAACAAAGGTAATTTGTAAGGGTTGTTTTGATAACATAAGCAATAAATTTATAAATTACGATCATTTGATAATTTACAAGTTTTTGAAAAAGAATGTTCGCAAAAGACGAATCAGTTGCTAATAAGATAAAATGAGATTCGAAAAATACATTTGTAAATAGTGTATTTTTTGTTGAAAATTGAAAGAATTCATGATATAGTAATAGTAGTAATCAATCTATGAAATCCCCCAAACCGTTGTATAGCCATACATACACGTTCTTATATTGTGTTCCTAACATTGCCTTCAAAACTCCAAGGACAATTGAAGACAAGATAAATGAAATACGTTTCCTCGATAAACTAAATACACAACTAGATAAAAAATATGAGAATACACGTCTACTTACATCCCTTCATCGAGTAGAATCTATGAATTTCAATGAGATGGATTTACACGGTGTATAAGTAGAATACAGAATATTTATGCATTATCATATGCGGTTTGTGCTGCGTCTTTTTCTGATTGAGCTAGAGATAATTCTTGAGTAGCTAGGTTCAATGCGTCAATAGCATCGTTTTTAGAAGTTCTTGCGGTGACAATCTCGTTAAGAGCAGTAATTTTCGCATCGTCCGCTGGGCTGGTTAGACCAGCTAACGCCGCATTAATATCAGTACTATCGTCGAATTGTGTTCCATCGCCATATAACGCAATCGCAGCATTATATTTATCAGGTAACAACATAGTATCAGCATTGGTTAGCGTATTTACCGCAGAATCGGCAATAAGTTGTTTAGCTGAAAGGGTAGTAATCGCTAACTGTAAAACTTTATTAAGCATATATTTACGTCCTTTCAAAATTGTAAGATTTTGCGAAGTCTGTCTAAACGCAAAACTAACCGCTGAGGTTCTACCTACCATGTAAGGTAAACCCGCCTTGATTGGACCTCCACCAAAATCCCCATTCATATAACTCGTCATTTGACTACTCCGTTTAGCGCCACTATACACCATTTATGTAATAGCAGGAGATAATATTCGAACACACATAAAATTGAAAACCTTTTACCGTTATAAATAATTACAACCTATTCAATGCTTATTAATAGCATAATTTAAAAATGTCAGACGAAGAAATGGACCAGTTCTTTAAAGAATTGCAAATGAAGAATGACCTAGATAACTTCATTCACTACAATCAATATCCAAGTAGTTTAAAAAAAACAACTCAACAAGAAATCGATAATTTAAAGTTACAATACCCTGTAATTATTGATGAAAACAATGAAAATACCGTTTCATACAACAAGGACTATTACACCGAAACGGCGAATGCTATACAGAAAAGCCTAGTTAAATGTGACGAAACCATAAAGATAATGACGTTAACCACTCCTGAGGCGGAAACATGTCCTGTATGTATGTGTGAATTTGAAGAATCCAACTACGTAATTCCAAGATGTAAACATAAAGTATGCGCGGTCTGTTTCACCAACAATATAAAACACAACAAACATACGGGAGATTGTTGTGTTTTATGTAGAGAACGGATTTGTTAAATCTTCACAGATGTATACGTATACCGTATACAGAAAGACTACAAATGCTGAATTGTAAAAAATACAAGCCCCAAGACAACGTCAATTGTTAATGGAACCCAGGCGAGTATTTTTTCTTGAAGTGCGTATATAGACGCACATAAGTATAGAATACCGTGAAGTAACCGATAATCCGCCCACCATGTATGTCCGCCTCCTTCAATCGCATTCAATCGTAAATTAGTAAAATAGAGATAGAGGAATCCTAAAGTAGGTAATAACAGTAATAAACCATAGTATGGTAGATAGGAAGGGTCAATGTAGAGAGGTAGAAATGCTACTATAAGCCTTGCTGGTATGCATGCAAGTAAAAAAAGAAGTGTCCGTTTTTGTATTGAAAACATAATACTACAATATAATGACATTTTTATCATGTCATAAAGTTATTTGTCATTTTAGTGGGTCGTGGTTTATTTCGCTTTCGTGTATCGGGAATTGTATCTAATAGTACGGTTTCTACTTCCGATGTATCTTCTAGAAGTTCAACTTTGGTTACCCAGCTAAACGGTAATGTTCGTATCCCATCGTAATCTCCATTTTTATCACTGTATTCCGTAACAAACAATGTTTTACATGGAGAAGAGATTTTATCAAACTTAGCGGAAAATTGTCTACTATTTCCATTTCCTATCAACGTGAATCTGTATCGATAATTTTTGATAAGTAAATCTTCCATAGTGAGTGAGGTAGAGTGTGTGCTTGGGTTTATGTATGAAATAAACCGTTATCAAGTTCAATTTTGTGTAACATACATAGACAAATAAAAAACGTGCTATAACTATTACACACAAATCATTTGGTTATGGTTTCAATCAATTCGTATAACTATATTACTTTTTCTTTCTGATAACCACCTTTTTCTTGGAAGCCGTTTGCGACTTAGTTTTATTCCCTTCTCCAATTTGGATTTTTTCACGCTTAGTCTTATACTTAGTGTATTCCTTTTCTAAGGCATTGAGTTCGGTTACCCACATCTTCTCAACGGTAGTTTTCCTGATAGTATCTAGTTCTGTTTCTGTGGTTTCCTTTTCTTTCATAATATTTGTGACATTTTCTTCGGTAACGGAATCCATCGGCATTTTAATGAGGTATTTAAAGTCTCCGTCAATGGTTGCGTATTGTTTCTTTGTTAGAAGCTCTGTAACTTGTTCTGACTTCTTTCGTCTCAAATCAACGGTTCCAGCTAAGGTTTCTTGAATATACTTTGCCCTATTGGATAGACGTACTAATTTCTTCTCCATTTCAGCGATTATATACGCCTTTCTCTTATGATAGAGACCAATGCGGACTCCATAGAAATCATCAATAATCTCTTCGGGTGACGAGTATTTGTGAAGCTTACATTCAGAATTAAACATATGCATATTTGTAGCACTTACGGTAGTGAATAACTTCAATATTTTTTCTACCCCATTACAATTATTAGCATCAACTTCGCCCTCTAACTGTGCGAGTTTTCCACGAGGGAATACAACGGTAAAGTCAACCGTAACTTCTGTAGAAATGGAAGTGAAGTCACGAAGCAATGGACTGGATTTCTTACCATTTTTATCCGTACCCCCATCAACTAATGATTCAAGGAATGATGTATATGGCATAGTCCATGTACCTACAGGTAGTTCTGTGATACGTACCTTGTCGTCGGCAATCTTCTCGTACACACCCTTAATAAGGTATTTCTGGTCTGCTATTTTACTGACGGACCCTTTAAATCCTTCGTAGTATGGTAGGAATTCAATCGAACTGATATCCTTTTTGGTAAGCTTCCCCTTTAAATACTCAATGATAGTGCTGGGATTGTATGGTGCGATACTACACGAGAAACCTGTACCGATACCAGAAATACCATTAATTAGTGCGAATGGAATAATAGGCACATAGTAATCTGGTTCTACAATTGTGCCATCATCATTCTGATAATTTAGAACAGAATCATCCGCATCTGGAAACAGCGAACGTGTAAGTGAATTTAACATAGTGAAGATATATCTCTCTGATGCGCTATCATCGCCGCCATGTAACCTGGTTCCAAACTGTCCGTTTGGTTCAAGAAGATTGATGTTATTAGAGCCTACAAAATTCTGCGCCATGTTGACGATAGCGCCATTCAAACTGGCTTCTCCATGATGATATGCGCTATGTTCTGATACATAACCTGAGAACTGTGCTACTTTAATTTCTGAGGTCAATTTACGCTTGAATGCGGAGAATAGGATTTTTCGAAGTGAAATTTTCAGTCCATCAACCATATTCGGAATAGACCGAGCACAATCATAGGTGCTGAAATGAATCATCTCTTGGTTAATAAATTCTTCATATTGTACGGACGGATTGCTCGTGTCAAGATAGGAATCTTTGTCATATTGTCCCAGCCATTTCTTTCTGTCATCTGCTCTCTTCTTATTGAAAATCTTGTCAATAGTATCATCGCTATGCTCTCCAGAATAAACGAAGTCAACCACCTTTTTATTTGCGAAGTATTCCTTGAATTCTGCGGAGGTAGACGTTCCAAGACCCTTAAAATACTTGACCGTCCATCCCGTCGGAACGCCATTTTCAAAGGTTTCTTTCCATTGGTTATACTCGCCGTCATTATAGAACAATTTGACTTGTGCTCCCTTCTTAGCACGAAGAATGGGAGTATTCATGAATGAAATGAATCCTGGGATTTTCACTAACGAAGCCCATTCACTATGAAAGAGATTGATACAAAGACCCTTAATATGTGACCCGTCCAAATCCTGGTCGGTCATGTACATGATTTTACCATATCGCAAGTATTTATTCACGTCATCAATCGTCTCATACTCCTTTCCGGTTTCCAATCCGAGAATCTTTTTGATATCGTTGATTTCTTTATTTTCACTAATTTTCTTTATTTGCTCTCCGCGGACATTCAACAACTTACCTTTCAGGGGATAAATACCAATCGTGTTTCGGTCTTCACTCGACAATCCAGACACAATACCCGACATAGCACTGAGTCCCTCGCATAAAATAAGAACACAGTCTTTAGATTGGGCGGTTCCACCCAAATTAGCATCAATGAAGTTAGCAATACCACGTACCGATTTCGTTTTTGAACCGTCGGTTTTCTTTGCAAGTTTGTTGTCCTTTGCCTCCGTGAGCGAACACGCAGTATCCATGACTCCCATCTTAGCCACTCGTTCGATAAATCCATCAGATACCGTACACGATGAACCAAACTTAGCAAAAGGGGTATTCATATAGTCTTTTGTTTGACTATCAAAGGAAGGATTTACAATATCACAACGGACAAACAACATCAATTGTTCTTTAATAGCGGACTGATTCACCTTAATCTTCTTCTTCTTTTCAATGTAATCGCATAATTTACGAGTAATCTGTCCGGTAATATAGTCCACATGCTTTCCACCCTTGAACGTACAAATACCATTTACAAAGGAGACGTGTGTAAACTCGTGTGTAGGCGAAAGAGCAACCGCATATTCCCACCGGTCATCTTTACTCTCATACACTCGCTTCGAGGTATCCTTACCGCCAATATATAAATCGATATACTGTTGAAAGTTTTTAACCGGAATAATATCGTTATTACACATTACTTTGATTTTCTTGACAGAATGGTCGGTTACCGCACCAATATCATACACACGCTTTTTTAGGAGCATTAACATGTCATGTGTTAATCCAGGAACTCCAAGGCGAGCATAATCTGGACGAAATGTAACTTTTGTATACGGTTTAGTAGTTTTGGGAACCTTTGTAATAACCGGGGGGGAGATGTTGTCTAGATTATCGCTGTACTCTTGAACGTATTTCAATCCACGAGTATGGTCGATAGTTTCAACACGTCCATACAACGACCAAATTAAAACTAATTTGAATCCAAATCCATTCTTACCACCGACAATACGTTTTTCATCTTTGTTATAATTAGTTGACGTGCGTAGATGACCGAACACCATCTCGGGAATCCAAAGGTCATATTCCGGATGTTTAGCGATGTCAATGCCGTTACCATCATTTGTCATAGTGATAGTACCATCATCTTCAATGTTGGTTTCAATATACGTTACAAATTTTTTATCAAGTAGAGGTGAATGAATCATACGAATCACATGGTCTCGGCAATTGACAATACCTTCATCAAATAATTTGTAAAGTCCTGGGATATATTCAATATCACGCAGGACTATCTTGTTGGTCTCATCGTCATACACCCACATCTGTGAATCTACATTTTCAACCGAACCGATATACGTATCTGGATTATCCAGAATGTGTTGTTTATCAGTTTTGCGCTGATATTGAGTAGCGAGATTACTGGTACTGGAAGACATTATTACTATACTGAGTATATGAGTGTTTGTTTATTACAGTTACAACTTAATTCTTTTCAATTTTCTAAGCATTGTATAATAGGGGACAATCAATCAAAATGCCAAAAATGTTTAGTGCGAATCCCCGCGTATCTAGAACTGATAATTCAAAAATATCAAGTTCCAGTAACGACAAAACCCTCACCAGGAGTATGCGTTTATCACAACTCACCAAATATTCTAAGTTGAGTGTAAATAGAACTCTTGCAAATACATTTGGACCTACCGATATTTATTTATCATCCTATACCTTGTTTGCGAATGTGCCGATAGGAACCGAAATAGCGCGTATCAGCAGCAAAGATATAAATTCGTTCTCATTTGTATACACCTTGGATGATATATCGTTATTTTATATTCAAGGAGATAAACTATACACAAATACAGTATTTACAGATATATTCAACTTTGACGGTCACTCTGTGCGTATAACAACCGACGATGGAACTTATCATTTTTCCAAAACATTTTTTATCCCATTTCAAAAACCACCTGTAGTAGCTACTATAGTAAATCCTCTCATTATTAATTTTGGTGAAACCAGTAGCCAGATAAATTTATCAAATACGTTCTTTGATATAAATGGTGATGCAATAACAATTACAGCTATTTCAGACAATCCAACATTGGTAAGTACATCTGTAAATGGGTATATGTTAACAATCACCTATAGTAATAACTCCGGGTCTTCCGTTATCACATTGAACGCATATGATAGTTATAATGAATTTGCGGTTACTACATTCTCAATAGTAGTACTCCCGAACAATGCTGATTATAATGTAACTGTCAATGACTTACCACCCAGTTTACCCGAACCGGTAGATATTATAATCGATGGAGACTTAACTTCATTTACGCAATTAGACAATACACATATAAATATTTTAATTGATGAACCCGATAAAGCAACTGAGGAAGAAAAAAGAGACAATGTAAAGTCGAATATAAGTTCTATCATAAACAAATATGTTACTACATCTCAAGACAATATTGCGGTTGATTTATATATACCAATTGATGTATTGCCATTTCCACAATTAGCATCTAATATAGATAAGGTCAGAATACTAGACGGTTCTACATCCACAGTCGATAATCCTCTAAGTGTAGACATTACAGATAATATTGAAAATTCGGCTACGTATGTGAATACCACTCCAGGTAACAAAGTAACGGTTACCTTATCAAGTGATACATTAACAATAGAACAAGTAACAAAGGATATATTTAACGTATCTATTAATGGCGGAGCAGTCGAAACTAAGAACGCAGGGGATTTTGTCGTGATGCCTACATCTGAAGCTGTTATTTCATTAAGTAGTATTATTGTTGCTGAAAATCATGCCCCCATAGCATACGATATAAATTATACTGTGAAGGAGGACAGTATCCAAAATGTAATAGAATTACATGGATACGATGTTGATATAAATGAGACGAGTAAGAACTATATTCAATATGTAATTGAAACAGCCCCCCTACATGGTGTATTGGATATTTCAGTAAATACAGATTTAATGAATAAGCAAATAAAATATACTCCGTCAGAACATTATTTTGGTTCTGACTCATTTTCTTATTATGTAAAAGATAACTATGGAGTGGTAAGTAATACCGCCAACACAAGTATTACAATAACAAATGTGGATGACCCCGCAACTGGGACACTAACTATGACAGGTATAGTGGAAGAAGGCGGAACACTTCAATATATAACCGACATAACGGATATTGAAGGTGGGTTAACATTTGTATATCAGTGGCAAGTTTCTGATGATAATAGTACATGGGTCAATATAGTTGATGCTAATGGAACAAGTTATAGCATACAAGACGACCAGAGTTTAGTGGATAAATATATTCGTGTAACTGTTACAACTACTGATAGTCAGGGAGGTATAACAAATATTATGTCGAATTCATCCCAAGTTAGTAATGTGGACGACTTAGCTACTGGAATATTAACCATAACAGGTACAGTGGAAGAAGGTGGAGATGCAACATATTCATATTCAATCAATGATGTGGATGGAACAATTACCTTTATTTCCCATCAGTGGCAAGTTTCTGATGATGATAGTGTTTGGTCCAACATAAACGGTGCTACAGAAGCAAATTATACTATACCATCAGACCAGAGTTTAGTGGATAAATACATACGTTTAACCGCGGTTACCGAAGATAGTCGTGGAGGTACAACCAATTTTAATTCGAATTCATCCCAAGTTAGTAATGTGGATGATGCAGCTACTGGAACATTAACCATCACAGGAACTATCGCAGAAGGTGGAACCGTATCATACTCCTATTCAATCAATGATGTGGATGGAACGATTACCTTTATTTCCCATCAGTGGCAAGTTTCGGATGATGATAGTATTTGGTCCAACATAAATGGTGCTACTGGTGCAAGTTATAATATACCATCGGACCAGAGCTTAGTGGATAAATACATTCGTTTAACCGCGATTACCGAAGATAGTCGTGGAGGTAAAACCAACTTTAATTCCAATTCATCCCAAGTTAGTAATGTGGATGACCCAGCCACTGGAACATTAACCATAACAGGTACAGTGGAAGAAGGTGGAGCTGCAACATATTCATATTCAATCAATGATGTGGATGGAACAATTACCTTTATTTCCCATCAGTGGCAAGTTTCTGATGATGATAGTGTTTGGTCCAACATAAACGGTGCTACAGAAGCAAATTATACTATACCATCAGACC
>Ga0233450_10000663_pt1 | contig 38978 bp, 41 predicted proteins | sample 011ome_30_FD_189956 | JGI IMG/M metagenome (GOLD analysis project Ga0233450, IMG submission 189956) | Coastal salt marsh microbial communities from the Groves Creek Marsh, Skidaway Island, Georgia - 011501CT (spades assembly) | ecosystem: Environmental > Aquatic > Marine > Intertidal zone >... | reverse complement strand
CCAGCAATTTTAAATCAAAGATTATTAAAAAGTTAGTTGTATAACTAACATCCAGCAATTTTAAATCAAAGATTATTAAAAAGTTAGTTGTATAACTAACATCCAGCAATTTTAAATCAAAGATTATTAAAAAGTTAGTTGTATAACTAACATCCAGCAATTTTAAATCAAAGATTATTAAAAAGTTAGTTGTATAACTAACATCCAGCAATTTTAAATCAAAGATTATATAAAAAGTTAGTTGTATAACTAACATCCAGCAATTTTAAATCAAAGATTATATAAAAAGTTAGTTGTATAACTAACATCCAGCAATTTTACAACCCAATGTTAATAATAAAATTTATAATATAATTATAATATTATATTATATTTTTATTACATTATATTATTATATAATAATATTTTATTATATAAATTTTTTATTATATAATAATAAATTATTATATAAATTTTTTTATTATATTCGTAATATATTATAATAAAATAATTATTTGCCCCCTTAGCTCAATTGGATAGAGCGCTGGCCTTCTAAGCCAGAGGTTGTGAGTTCAATCCTCACAGGGGGTGTTATTTTTATATAAATACTTTAAATATTTATCTTTTTTTTAACAAAGAACATAACTTATTATACTCACTTTTTGTTTTTTTTATAGAATATCTTTTATTAATATTAAAATTTAATAAATTTTTAATAAAATTTAATATTAAATTAAATTCGTCATTTTTTAATCCTAATTTTTTTATTAAATTAGATGTTACAAATAAATCAAATAGCGAAAGTCCTAACATGTATACATCGAATTTACTTAAATTTATTTTTTTAGGATATTTATATTTTTTATAAAGTCTTATTTCTTCATATAAATAATACAAAATTATTTTAAATTGATTTTTCCTTTTTTTGTCTGAAATAAAAAAATTTTGATGTTTTAAAATTAAATTTTTAAAATATTCAAAAAAATCAATATAATTACCTTTATTTGCTTCCGGTGGATATTGATGATTTACTGATGCTCCTATAAATTTATTAAAATTATTATAATAATCTTTTTTTTTTATTAAGAACCCAAAATCTATTATTTTACTTTCATTATTTTTTAAATTTAATAATATATTTGGAGGACGAATATCTTGGTGTATATAATTTTTTTTGTGTAAAATTTCTAAACCATTTATAACATTTTCTAAATTTAAAAAAATTTTTTTAAATGATACATTTTTATTTATATGTTTCGATAAATCTTCCCCGCCATTTTCATAAATTATTTGATATATTTCTTGATTATCATCACCATTAAATATATCTCTACAATTTATATATGCTGATTTTTCGTATTCTTTTATATTTTTTTTACAATTTGATAATTTATTTACAATTATTTTTTTATTATTTTTAAATATTTTTTCTATTATATCTTGATTATTTAATTCTGTTGTATAATCTTTTTTATCTCTAAAAATTTTCACAACTGTGTTTTTTTTATTCAATTTAACATCACATTCTTTTGCTGGTTTTAATACACATCCATATGCTCCTTCTGCTATAAATTCTGTTTTCATATTTTCTTATTAAATATATATATTTAAATTATAATTTTTCCAATCATTTCCATATTTTCTCATATTTTTATGAGCATGAATTGAATCAAAATCCCGCAGCATTTTCTTTTTATTATTAATTTTAATTTTTGAATATTTATATTTATTAGGAATTTTTACACAATCATTATCATCTACAAATTTCTTATAATAATGCTTTGAAATATAATTGTTATACATTTTATTATAATAAATTTACATAATAAATTAATCATTTTTTTTTTTTATTAAAATAAATTTGTTATTATTTATTAGGTAATATGTCTACTACATACATTGAAACTTATATATTTGGTTTCGGGGGTGTAACAAATAAAAGAAATTTTAGTGGTGAAAATAATAGTGCTGGTGTTGCAACAACTTATGGTAATATTAATAGTGCTAAAACTGATAGAGACAATCGTAGACAAGATAGAGTTAGAAAAGAAATTGATGGTGGTGAAACAGTTGACGCTAGTACTAAATACTATACCACACAAAGTGCATTAGATGCCGATACTAGTTTTACAGGAACTAAATTATTAACTAATGAATCATTGCATGTTTCTGGACGTGATTTAGAAACAAATACTACTGAAGTTGCTAGACAAACTGCAAGAGTTGCTGAAAGGGGCACTTATAATGCCTCTAATGATACTTATGCGGGTGATACTGGTACTGAAAAAGAAAGGGAAGATGCTAGAACTTTAGAATCAGGAACTACTGAAGTTGCTAGACAAGCCGCCAGAGTTGCCGAAAGAGGTACATATGATGCCTCTACTGATACTTATGCGGGTGATACAGGTACCGAAAAAGAAAGAGAAGATGCCAGAACTTTAGAATCCGGAACTACCGAAGTTGCAAGACAAGCTGCAAGAGTTGCCGAAAGAGGTACTTATGATGCATCTACTGATACTTATGCTGGTGATACTGGTACTGAAAAAGAAAGAGAAGACGCTAGAACTTTAGAATCTGGAACAACCGAAGTTGCTAGACAAACTGCCAGAGTTGCCGAAAGAGGTACATATGATGCAAATACAGATACTTATGCGGGTGATATTGGTACAGAAAAAGAAAGAGAAGATGCTAGAACTTTAGAATCCGGAACTACCGAAGTTGCTAGGCAAGCTGCCAGAGTTGCTGAAAGTGGCACATATGATGCCACTACAGATACTTACGATTCAACATCTCCATGCAAAGAAAAAGATAGACAAGATTATAGAAATAGAGAAAATATAGATGATGAGTTAACACCATGGGATCCCGATAATGCTACAAATGCTAATTATAGAACTTACATTAATTTCCCTGGAAACATTGCATAAAATTAATAATTAGTTTTTTTTACATTTATTTTTGGATTATTTTTTTTTTTCATAAATACTCCAGCGTCAAAACTTTCTTCGTCATCCAATTCTTTTACACCACCACCATTTAATGATCTTTGTTCTTCTAATGCTTGCATATTCCACATTTCTGTATTACACATTTTAAAATGTGCTTCTTTTGCTCTGTACCAAAATACTTGATCTTCTATTTTATTACTTTGTGTTTTACAATCAATAACCAAACATTCATAATTTTCAGTGCACTGATTCATTACTTGATTAAAAACTTCAAAATTAGCAAACATACCGGCATAATTATCATATATTTTTTGTCTCTCTTTAACAATATTATTTCTAAATATAAAAACATAATCTAAATTATTTCTCAATACAGGTGGTAAACCCATAGCATGTTGCATAGTAATTAAAAAAAAAATTTTATAATGACGTCCGTTCATGAATATTGCTCGAATAGATTTATCATTAATCCATTTTTTATCATATAAACAATCATCTAAAATTAAGAAGGCTCTATTATCTATATTTGTACGACCACTTTTAGCCATTTCAAGTTTTTTTTCTGTAGAAATTTTAATTTGTCGTTCAAGAAAAGTTTTTATTATTTTTTCATCTGGTTCATCATATAATAACATTTTTGGTATAAATTTTTCAAAATATCCATTTGCTTTTTCTGTTGGACTAACTACAATTCCAATTGGTATATTACGATGATATGATATTATATCTTTCATACAATAAGACTTTCCAGTATTCCGTTTGCCTATAAAAACTACAACAGAATCACCGGCAATTCTTGCGGGATCGAATTTTTTTAATTCTAATTTCATTTAACTAATTATAATAAATAAAAATAATATAATTTTACTCATTATTCACTATATGGAGTAAAACCGGTATATATATTATCAGGTATTTTTCTTAGTAGTATTGGATTTATTTCCATATTTTTATCAATACTTTCTACAACATTATTTTTTATATTTACAATAGATTTATTCTCAAATATAAAAAATAAAATTATAGTACTTAATATATAAATAATAAATAATAAAGCAATATTTGTTAAATTAAATAAATTGTATTTTATTTTTTTTAATTCACTCGATTTATATTCATTAAATTGTATTAAAATAAATATAATTAGTGTTACTAATATTGATAGATAATAATACATAATTATTCTAATAATATAATATATAACATTACTATATATTATATCGCATTTAGTACATTTTTTTTACTTTTACAGTATATTCATTATCGCTATCTGATAGTGACGATGATGTATCATATGAATTATCTGATAAAAATTTTTTATTATCTAAATTATTATCTGAACTATTATTTGATTCAGAATCACTATTCATATTATTATATTTTTCTCTTATTTTATCCATATCCGTTACTGTTATATCATTTTCATCATTTTCATTATTTTCATCATTTTCATCATTTTCATCATTTTTATCATTTTCATCATTTTCATCATTTTCATCATTTTCTATATCATTTTTATCATTTTCATCATTTTCTATATCATTTTCTATATCATTTTCATGATTTTTAATATCATTTTCAATATCATTTTTATTATTATCATCTTCTTTATTATATTCACTGTCAGCATCAGAAATTATTTCATTATATTCATTTAATTTTTCCTCTTCTTTCTTTTTTTCCAAATCATTATTAATGTTATCATTAGATTTAGTTAAAAAACGATTTAATTTACTTGTATTTCTAGTAATTGCTGATAATAATGAACTTGTGAATGTTTCATTATTGTTTATTTTATTATTTATAATTTCATTTTTATTATTATCTTCATTTAATTGTATTAAATCAATATCATCATTATTATCATCTGTTGTGTTTGATTCTACAAATTGATTGATATTAGTATTATTTTTATTTTTTTCTTCTATTTGTTCTATAATACTATCGATTGGTATACATTCCATTAGTGTATTTTTTATAATTTTTCTAATATTTTTTTCAATGATATTATAATTATTCTGTATTTCTGTTTCTCTAATATTTTGTTTAAAAAAAAGAAAAGGATTTTTCCATGCCCATGTTGCAATATTTATAAAACATTTATGTATATAATCTTGCATAGAAAGATATTTTATATTAACATCTTCTATCTGATCTTTATATTCATATATCTTAATTTTAACACTTGTTATAATAACATATTTATATAATTTATCTAAATTTTTATATTTTGATTTTTTTAAAATTTCACTACATATTGTATCAATATAATTGTTATTCCATTCTTTTATTTTATTTAACTCTTTTTGAAAACCTTTTAATCCGCTTTTATTTTCCAATGATAAATCATAATAATTTTTAATTTTTTCTGCAATTGGTATTGTTAGTGAATCTTGTAAATATTTAGTATATTCTTTTTTATTATCTACAAGTCCTTGCATATGTTATATAAATAAAACAGTAATTTTTCTTATATAATTTAAACTAAATAGGATTTATACCTATATTTAATTCATTACTTTTTAATGATTTCATAATACATGTATCTAAACGATTTTCAAATGCATTGTTTTGATAATTTTCTTTTGTAAATGTTTTTTTGTAAGATTTTATACTTGGTTGATTTTGATATATTTTGCCTATATTACCAAAATCTTCTGGATTTAATTCATTTTTATTTACTGATATATTAACATCTTTTGAATCTATATTTAAATTCATATTTCCTGGATTTGGAGTATGACCTGCTGCTATTAATATTCTTTCTCTGGTATCATCTTGTTCGGCATTATAATATTGTTTTCTAAAACCACTTCTATGATCTTGCACGGATGATATATTACCATTTCTAGAGATTTGTGATGTAAATTCTTTATTTGTATTATTTAATTTTATTCGTTTATTTGAATATCCGCCAATTAAATTATTTAATATTCCACCTAAGAAACCATATTCTGATTTACCCTTAATTGTAGTTTCTTTAACAGTTGTTTTTGCAACCAAATCTGGATCATATACATATGTTTTATATTGAACTGGACCAATATTTCTCAAATTATCTTTTAATAATGTTGATGAAGTTTCTTTTACTGTTGTTTTAGCCGTATCATCATATGGTACATAAGTTTCTATTACTTCACCTTTTAAATTACCATTATAATTATCATGAATTGTAGTTTCTTTAACTGTTGTTTTTGCTATATCTTGTGATGCAGAATAACCAGTATTAGGACCTTTTAAATTTGTATTTTCATTATCATGAATTGTAGTTTCTTTAACTGTTGTTTTTGCTATATCTTGTGATGCGGAATAACCAGTATTAGGACCTTTTAAATTTGTATTTTCATTATCATGAATTGTAGTTTCTTTAACTGTTGTTTTTGCTATATGATTAATAGGATCATAGGTTGTAGGTTTTTCAACTGGTCCTTTTATATTTCCACCTGTTTCTCTTGCTGAATCTACCATATATTCTTTTGTACTAAACTTTATTCCATCTACAATTGGTGCAACAACTGCTTTTACAATTGATGTAATATTAGTAATTGATGTTTTTGATTCTGTTGTTTGTCTTTCATTATCATATACCATTATAGTATCTTTACCATATTGATCTTCATTCCCTATACCTGGTTTAATATATTTAATACCACCAGAATATTCAATGTGCGAATATTGTTTATTAGTATCTTTAACATTTTCAATAGGTCTTTTTGATCCTTTTAAATTAGCACCAGTAGTTTTAAACCAATTATTTTTATTTGTTTTAAATACTGTTTCGGGTTTATTTTTATTAAATGAATTTACTATACCTCTTTGTGCTGTTTTAATTTTAGGTGCTTTATAATCATTATTAAATGTTCTCATTTTTTGATTTGTTTTTGTTCTAAGATTATCAATATCTTTAGGCATTGCATGAACATTATTATAATAATTATGAAAACCACCTGATCCCGTATTACTATATCCATCATCAATACCTGGTCCAACTCTTATTTGATCGATTGGAAAAACATTATTATTGAGTCCAGATAAACTATTTACAGTTCTATCTTTAATAAATTTAGATCTAAAATTAGAACCATTAATATTACTTATACCTATTTGAGGTTCGAAAAAATTTTCTAATTCTTTTTTATTATTATATAGTTTATTAACATCTTTATTATTATCTATAATATAATTATCAACATTAACATTTTGAGTAACTCCACTTTTAATAAATTTTTGCATGTTATTATGTTTAAAATTATCAGTGTTCATTTTTTCCCCGGTTAAAGAAATAAAACTTTCTTCAATTTCTGTAAAATCAGATTGTTCTCCATTTGAATAATTTAAATTAAATAATTTTGAATTACTATTTAGTAAAATATCTCTATTTTTAATACTTTCCCAATTTGTTGAATTATAATAATTATTCATAGAAGGAATATCTCCACTTCGCAATTCCATTATTCTCTAATGAAATTATATATAATAATATAATTAAAAAATACTTAAAAATATTTATATAAGAATATTTACTATATTTTATTTAGAATATGATACTAATATATAGCGATCAATGTAAACATTGTAATATATTGTTAGAAACTATACAAAGACATGATAAAGATAATATTGTCAAAAAGATTTCAGTTGATGTTTTAAGAGCTAATAATTATACAGTACCTGAATTAGTACATTCTGTTCCTGCGTTAATACCAAATATTACTGATAATAAATTTAAAAAAGAAGATATATTATATGGTAAACAAGTTTTCGATTATTTATTACTACCTAATAGAGGAGCTTTATTTACACAAGATAATAATACTAGATTAAATAAAGAAATTAAGGATTCAAAACAAAATGAAACATTTAGTGATAATGATATAATAGATAATGGCGATCCTATTGCATTTAGTTTAGGTTCTAGTATGTCTGACGCATTTTCTTCATTAGATGAACAAAGTGATAATTTACTAAAAGATAAAGTATATAAATGGGATTTATTAAATAATAATAATAATATTTCATTATCAAATACAGACGTTGATATGAATACAATAACCCCTATTTCTTCAACTAATGATATAGATAAATTACCATCTTTAGAAGAACTATTAAATAAAAGAAATAATGAAGTATTCTAAAATTTATATAAAGGAAATATGTAAATTTAATATATATAAAAATAAGATATTACATGAGTAAATTATATATACTTAATCAATATTATATAGATTTAATAAAAAAAATTAAAAAAATTGCTAAAAAGCATAAAGATAAAAGTAAAACTGCTAAATTAGTTTTAAATCAAATTAAATCAAATTATCTAACATTAGATTCAAATACAGATGAATATAATATTTATTTAAAATCTGTATTAACTGATGAAATATATAATTCTTATAAAACTGATTTAACTAGAAAACAAAAACAAGACAATGAAAATGAAAATGAAAATGAAAATGAAAATGAAAATGAAAATGTTACTCTTAATGAAGAAGATATTAATACTATATCATCATTGTGGTTAGAAAATAATTCAGAAATTGAATTATTAAAAGGAATAAAATTAGATGATATAAAAAAAATATTTAGAGATGATTATATTTGTCATCAATTTATTAGTATATTTTTAATTCTAACAAGAGATGAATTATCAGATGAAACAGCAAAGAAAATAATTGATTTATTACAAAAAATAAACTATGATGATGAATTAAAAGAATTAGAAGATGAAAAAGATATATTCAAAACTATTTTGGATAATCTTCAATATATTAAACAACAAAAGATTAAAAAATCTGTTGATATGAATATGGGTGGTATGGAAAATACTACTTTGGGTAAACTTGCAAAAGAAATTTTAGAAGACGTTGATGTTAATAAATTACAAAAATCAATGGGAGAAGATGGTGATGTTTTAAAAAGTTTAGGTGATCCTAATAGTGGTTTTGGTGATATTATATCAAGTGTTAGTCAGAAAATGGCATCCAAATTATCTACTGGTGAATTAAATCAAGAAAATTTAATGAAAGATGCTATGAAATTTGCCACTATGATGCCAGGTATGTTTGGTAATCAACAATCGGGTGGTAACAATAACAATGGTGGTCCTAATATGGGTAATATGATGAGTATGTTTGCAGATTTAATGTCAAATAATACTGATAATAATGATATGCCTGATTTAAATACAATGAAAAATATGGCTCAAAGTATGGGAGGTAAACAAAAAAAAGGAACAAAAAATAGCTTCAATGAATCAGCATATCGTAAAATTGCAGCACAAAAAAAATTAAAGAAGAAATTAGCATCACAAAAAAAAGAAAATAATTATAAAATAGATTCTTCCGAATAGATTAATTTTTTTTTCAATCTAAAAAGAAAATACAATAATATTATAGAGAATATAATAGATGTTTTGGACATCTGATATTAGTGAATTAATTAAATTAAATTTTACATTAAATAATAATATGACTGATGAAGAAAAATTAAATACATTAATGAGAATAATATTATTTTTCGGTATATTATTAGCATTACTAACTAATAAAAGTAATATTATGTTATTTGTTATAATTATCTTGATAATATCTATTTTTTTATATAAATATCAAAATGAAATAAAACAATTAAATGAAGATTTTTTTGATAAAAAAAAATTAAAAATTATTGATAACAAAATTTGTATTGCTCCTACTAAAAATAATCCATTAATGAATAGTAATATTTATGATAATTCTTGTTATAATAATTTTGATAATTGTTCTATTAATAATAAACATGTTAATGATAAAATTAATAGTATATTAGATAATAGTATGTATAAAGATACATATAATAATATTTATGGTAAGAATAATTTACATTTAATATTTTATACTTTACCAAATAATTATTCATATACTAATCAAAATAAATTTGCTAATTGGTTATATAAAGATCATAAAACGTGTAAATCTGATGGCGGTATTGAATGTTTAAATAATATATATTCAGATATAAGAGTTACTTAAATTATATAATAATATAAAATATCTTATAAAGTAGACAATGACTAATTTTTCTTCCTCTATAACATTTACTAAAGACAATTTAGATTCTCCATCTAATATTATACATAAGATTGAGTATAAACACACTGTATTTTCAGGTGATAATTTTTGGGCCACATCTTATAATAATAAAATTGATAATAATGGTATTGTAGAAACATTTAATAAATTACATAAAAATGGCGATGATGTTTATGAAAAAATTGGCAGTAGTCAAAATAAAAATTCTTGGAATATTAAAGAATTTTTAAATACTATTTTAAAAAAACAATATGTTGATAATTATCAAGATAATAATTTTAATCAAAATTTATTAGATGCTATTTATGATAATATAAAATATGATAGTGAGGGTAAAGCATTATTAAAATAAAAAAATGATTTTTTATTTTATATTTTATATTTTATATCATGTCATCAAATACTATTATCCCGAATTCATTTTTATGTCCTATTACCCATAATATTATGACTAATCCACATATTGATAATGATGGTAATACATATGAATATGATGCAATTATGCAATGGTTACAAAATAATAATTCTTCGCCAATAACAAGAAATTATTTACATTATAGTCATTTAAAACCAAATCGTTCTCTTTTAGAATTAATTACTAATTTTAATAGTAATAATAATATTCAATCATCTTTATCATATTCTAATACTTCTAATAATTTATCAAATATAGAAAATAATTTTAGTGTAGATCAAAATGCTATTAATTTATCTATTGATAAATATATTGTTGATAATTATTCATATTTTAAATTAAATATTAATATTAATGAAAATGAAAATCAACTTAATCCACCGGTTGATATTGTTGCTGTTATTGATATATCTGGATCTATGGATGCTTCTGCTAAAATACAACAAAATGGTAATTATGTTGATATTGGATTTACTATTTTAGATATTACTAAACATGCTTTAAATACTATTTTAGAATCTATGAAACCATCGGATAGAATATCAATAATTACCTTTTCATATGATGCACAAACTATTTGTGATTTAACATATATTAATGATTCTAATAAAAGAATTATTAAATCACAAATAAATAGTTTACAAACTGCTGGGGCAACAAATATATGGGCCGGTTTAAACAATGGACTAAATCAATATCATTGTGATAAAAATAATATCAATCGGGTTAAATCATTATTATTATTAACTGATGGTATTCCCAGTTCTCATTTAACTCCTCCAAGAGGTATTTTAGAAACTCTTCAGAGAAAATTAATGGTTATGTCAGATAGTAATTTACCTTCTCCCAATATCTATACATTTGGATTTGGTAATAATTTAGATACAAATCTTTTAGTCAATATTGCAAAATATGGTAAAGGACATTTCTCTTATATTCCAGATTCTGGTTTCGTTGGTACAATATTTATTCATTCACTAGCATATATTAATACGTTATTATGTAATACTGCTTGTATTGATTTAGAATTTATGTGTAAACATTTTAAAGAAAATGTAAAAATTATTGGATACAATAATATTAATAATATCGATTTAAATACTTTACATATTGGTAATAATAGACATTTAGTATTTAAAATTTTAAATGAAAATTTAGAAAAATGTTCTGATTATTTAGCATTTGCTTTGAAATATAAAACTATTGAAAATGAAAATAGAATTATACAATTATCTATTAATAAAAATACTGAAAATCTTTTAAATGATGATGATTTAAATTATAATATTAAACGCCTTGAATTAATCGATGCTCTTAATTTTAATAATATTAATAATTTACAAAATAATTTAAATATTTATTTATCTAATCAAAATATTCCAGATGATATTAATAATGATTTAGAACAAGTTAATATGGCAGCTAATTTATATTATAATACATGGGGTTTAAATTATATCAAATCTTTTCAAAAAGCACATATTGAAGAAAGATGCAATAATTTTAAAGATACAAGTATTCAAAAATATGGCGGTAAATTATTTAATAAAATTAGAGATAATATTGATGAAATTTTTAGTAATTTACCACCTCCTGTTCCTTCAAATATTTCTGTATCTTTCGATAATATTAATAATATAATAAATAGAGAAATACATAATTCAACTAAATCATTTTCAAGTTCATTTAACTGTTCTAATAATGGATGTTTTCACGAAGATTCAAATATATTAACTAGCAATAATGTATTTAAAAAAATTAAAAATATTAAAAAAGGTGATATTCTACTTGATATGTTTGGTAATTATAATAAAGTTGTTTGTGTTGTCAAATATATTAATAAAGATAATAAAACAAATCTTGTTGAATTAGATTCTGGAACACTTATTACACCATGGCATCCAGTATTAAATAATAATAATGATTGGATATTTCCATTTACAATTGGTAAATTAATAAATGAATATCAAACAGAATATGTTTATAATTTAATATTAGATAAAGGACATACTATTATTGTTAATTCTGATATTTGTGTTACATTAGGACATAATATTAATACTAATTTCGTTGTATCTCATCAATATTTTGGAACTGATAAAGTTATTAATGATTTACAAAAAAAAGATGGTTTTAATGATGGATTAGTTTACATTTCATCAGATAATATTGTTAGATCATCAGAAACAAATCGTGTTATCCAAATTAATTAGTTATTTTAAAAATCGGTTAATTATATATTTAATAGTATAACTGACTTTATTTTTTTTAATTTAGATATATATAGAGAGGATTAAATATGTCTAAAGTAGAATATAATAATAATACCAATATTTCATCTGATAATTGTTGGAAAAACGCAAAAGATATTAATAATAAAGAAATATCTAATTATACATTATATGATAAATATTCTGAATATAAATCGGAAAGTAGTCTGGGTTCTTTACCCGAATTTACTCTTCAACATCCTAATTTAAGAGGTAGACCTGGTTATGGATTAGCCGATCAGCATTTAATCGATAACTATTCTGCATTAAGAAATGATCCTAAATCATTAACACATGATAGATGTAATATACAATTATTTTCAAGAGTTTTTCAAGCACCTCCTTTATTAAAGGGCGCAGAAGGTAATATTGAAAAAGAATTAGATATTTTAAGCGGATCTGATACAAATCCTTATAAATGTAAAAAAACAATTATGGAAAAAGATCAACGTATAGGTTATCCATTAATAGATTTTATGAAAGATATTCAAAAACCTGAAAATATTGTACCACAATGGACAAATGGCGGCGAGGATACACGCTCTTATAAAAATAGAGCAGAATTTAATAAAAGATATGAAGCACAAAGAAGATAATTTTTATAAATTTATTTTATTATTATAAATTAGATTAATATGAGTTTTAATAGGACTAAATATGATAATTGTTCTTACAAACAAAATTTAAAAGAAAATGTTGATACATTAGGTTATATTTTAACCCCATATAGATACGAACATTCTAATAAATGCAGACATCAATTAGGTTTTTTAGGAGGTACTTCTGTATCTCATATTAAGGGAAATATTGTAGATTTAGAAAGTGAGTTAAGAGGTCAAACAAGATATGTTTCAAAATGCGGTCAAAATTATTATATACCAACTAATGATAATGTTGTTAAAAATGATAAAACTGAACCAATTGATACTTCGTTAAAACATTTGGGTTCATGTCAATCTATAATGTATAAATCTATTCCATTACCACCAAAAATGAACTTTAACAAATGTTAGATTAATATATTATTTTTTTTATAATAAAAATATTTTTATTTTATTAGAGATTAGTAATTATGAGTACTACTAGCTATCCTAATGATACACGATTGAGTTATGATGATTGTAGTTATGAAGAAAAATTAAAAAGAAGTATTGGTCCGGGATTATATAATTTAAATGTTCCCGATAATGATTGTACTGATTGTGCTCAAGATGTAAATGCTGACCCCGCTTTAAGATATCAAAAATATGGACCAAATACATGCACTTTTAGTACAGCAGTTGATGATTCTAGTGAATTAAGAGGATTAAATTATAAAAATAGTAAATGTAATACTAAAACTTATTTACCCAATATATATGTTAAAAAAGCATGCACTATTGATAATAATGATAATGCGCGCAATTGTTTTGCACCACAAGAATCTACTAGATTATCACATCCTTCAAATACATTAAAAGGCACTGGTATTAACAGATTTCAATGGTTATTTAATAATCCACAAGATTTTGCCTTAGAACAATTTGACAGAATTCCAACTAATTATCGCATGGTTGCTAAAGATAATCATGTTCCACTTATTGAAAAACCATTAGATGATTCTGATGTAAAACCAGATCCTAAAAATATAGAAGCATTCGATCCAAGTGAAAATTTAGATACTTGGGCTAAAGGTTTAGCAACTCATAGATACGCTCCCGGTAATCCAGATGGTGTCATGAATTATAATTTTGCTTGCAAATAATTTAAAAATTAAGTTTATTATTTTTATCATTAATTATTTAAATAATATAATTGAAAATAATACTTGTATTAATTATTTTATTTTAACAAATATATCTAAAGAAAAATTATATTTTTTTACTAAAAATACTGATTTACGATTTGTTAAACATTATTCTTAAAATTTATATAAATTATTGTTAAAATCTATTATATCTGGTTTTATTATTAAATTACATAATTGGGATAATAATACTTTAATTAATGAATATAATTTATCACATAAATTAAAAAATATTATTAATTTTAATAATTATTTATGTTATTTTGAATATTTATACTCAATTAGTATTAGCATTATATAGTGCATTTTACAACCATAATGTTTATTTTAATAATATAAATATTAATTTAGTACATATTGTTAAAAATAATAGAAAAAAAAATATATAAATATCCTATTTATTAAAAAATAGTACATTTCATAAAAAAATTTAAAATTTTAAAAACCTTTTATAAAAATTTTTAAAAATAAAGAAATGTACTTTTTTTATTTATTTTTGAAAAATAGTACATTTCATAAAAAAATTATAAAAATTAAAATATTATTTATATTTTATAAAAAAATTAAAGAAATGATCTATTTTTATCTACAATTACCTGTTAAATAATTTGCGAAGAAATAGTATATTAAATATATTGGACCCAATATAAATGCTAAAATTGCAAACATAAATCTTGATAATTCTCCCGTTTGTCTACTGCAACTATATGATAAATATCCAGCATAAAATGCTAAGATTATATCAATTAAAACAGCAAACATAAATAATGAACCTTCCATTAATTATTTTTATTATTCTAATTTTAAATTATATAAAAATATATTTAATATATAATTATGTAATTAAATGCAAAAAAGTTTTATATTTTTCATTTCTAATTTATGTTTAATTTCATCATTTATACATAATACTAATACATTTTTTAAACATTCATATAATGAAAATTATATTTCAAAACTTAAATTAAGTAGATCTACTGATATAAATAGTTATAATGACTTAAAATATATACATTGGAAAAATATTTTTAAATATTTAAATAATAAAACATATAATACGAATTATTGCAAATGGTTTTATAATAAAAATCAATCCCTTTTAAATTCATCTTATAATTTTAATTATCAAACTTCTTTTAATTATGAAAATAATTCAATTTATTATAATAAATTGGTTAATTATAATAATTTTAATTACAATAAATTTAAAAAAATTAATTATCATAATAATACGTATTTTTATTTAATTGATAATAATATTAAATTATCTATTAGTAATTCATTAAATCATATTTATAATATAGATATTATTCATCCACATCATTCTAATTCTCGTTTTAGTATTAAAATTATTTATAATTTTATATCAAATGATATAAATTCTATTTCTTTATATAGACATTTTTATGGTGAAAATTATTATTGGACTAACGATAGTTATATAAATATTTTAAGTTCAAAAAATTTTAAAAGTGATTTCTTGTTTGGAAGATATATCTCTTTAGATATTCCTTTCAAAACTTATTATTATAAAAATAAACTTATGCTATATAATTATAAATATCCTCATTTATATGAAATTAAAAATTCAAAAGATAATATTATTTTTCAATTACCAGATAATATTTTATTAGAAATTCCCAAATTAATTACTTCTTATGAAAAATTTAAAATAAAACTTAGTTGGTCTTTTAAAGATGATATTGAAATTAATATTTTAGATATCAATTATTTAAACAATACTGTAAAAAATGTAGGTTTGTTTTCTTTTGTTTAAATTTTAAAATATATTATAAAAATAGTAATGGGAAAAAAACCTTCTTCTAAATCTTTTAAAAAAGGTGGTTTTTTAGATTTTTTAAACGATAAAAATGATACGCAACAAGCACAACAACCACAACAACCACAACAAGCACAACAACCACAGCAACCACAACAACCACAACAACCACAACAAGCACAACAATCACAGCAACCACAACAACCACAACAACCACAACAACCAGAATATCAAGCACTAAAAAAAGAAATACAATATGATAAAAATATAGAATCAAAATTTAATAAAAGTTCTAAATTATTTAAAACTACTAAAAATGGTATTGCTGGATCTACATTTTTAAAAATATGTCTTAAAATGGATCAATCTGTATTAACTTCACCTGGATCATTAATTTATTTAAAAGGTGATGTTGAAAAAGGTGAAATTAAATTTGATGGTATTGGTAAAGCATTATGGAGAGGTTTTGGAGGCGAAGACATGTTAATTATAAAATATACAGGGAAAAAAAGGGGCGGGGAAATTGCATTAGGTAGTGATACACCAGGTGATATTATCGAAATAGATATTAAACCAAATACAGAATGGTGTATATCAAGGGGATCATTTTTATGTTCTACTGAAAATTTAAAAATTTCTTCTCAAGTAGTTGCTAGAGGTTTTTTTGGTATAGGTACAAGTGAAGGATTTATGATGCCCTTAATTCAAAGTGATGATAAATCAGGAAAATTTTGGTTAGCTTGTTATGGTACATTTGAAAAAATAGAATTAAAAACAAATGAAGAAATCATAATAGATAATGGTTGTTTTTTGGCAGCTAATAAAAATATGAACTATACTATTGAATCATTGGGAAAAAACATATTAGGAACTTTATTTGGTGGAGAAGTTTTTGGTATGAAATTTGTAGGACCAGGAACTATTTATATACAAAGTAAAAATTTAAATAATTTTGCTGCTGATATAAATTCTAGAAAAAAATAATAAATTTAATTATGAATAATTTTTATTTTTTTTTATTATCAATTAAATGATTTATATTATTAATTAGTTCATTAACTTCTTCTTTATTATTTATTTCACTTTTTTCAATTATAAATGATATATTAATTAAGTAATAATATAACTTTTCTTTCTTTGTAATAAATTTTTTACTAATAACATAATCATCTATATTTTTTTTATTTAAAAAGTTGAATTTTTTATATAAAATTTTGTTTTTATCAATATCTATTAAATCAAATTCTTCGGAAATATAGTCTAAAATTTTATATTCAATACTATAATAATTTCTTTCAAGAATAGCAGCTAATTCTTCTACATTTTCTAAAAATATAATTTCATGAGTTTTAATGTAATTATTTAATACTTTATAATCATTTGAACTCCATTTCTTTCCATGATTTTTAAAATTATTAACTTGCATTTATAAAATAAATAAATTATTATTTATCATTTTTTTATTAGAATAATTGATTTATGAAAAAAAAATTATATGTTATTACCGATAATAATGAAAATAATGAAATGATTGATTTTTTAAAAAAAAAATTAATTATATGTGAAAAATGTAGAAATTTTTTAGGAAAAAATGATAATAATAATGAAATCATAACATGGACTAAAATTGATATTGATATATGTTTTTGTAATATCAAGTGAATATTAATTTTTTCCATTTACATTAGTTAAATATTGTGAAATATAAGATCCTCCTTTTTTTTTTAAACTTTTTTTCTTATTTTTTCCACCACCACTATTTAATGGATTTGAAACAAATCTAGATGCCATTATTTTAACTGCATCGGTATCACTTGTATCATTTAATTCTGCTTTAGTTGTTCCATATTGTTCTGGATTATCAAATATCATTTTACACTCTGGTGATTGTATATACTTACCTTCACTATCAAATTTTATATCTGAATTAGCAATACTATCTGCGCCACCCTTTAAATATTTTCTGAATTGCAATTTTAAATTGTTTAAATTTTCATTAAAGTTACCTCCTTTTTTTTTATTTTTTTTTTTAAAATTCTTCTTATAAACAGTTAATAATACATATTTACCTTTAGATTTTACATATTCTTTTTTTGATTTTCCTTTTTTATATATTTTTTTATATTTATTATCGACTAATTTTCTACGATAAAATATAAATTCGTTCATATTCTATTTTAATAAAAGAATTAAAAAAAATTAACATACACTATTATGTACATATGGAATATAGTGTTGATAATAGAATAATTGTTGTTGTCTTTGAACATCAACAGGAGGATTAACTACAGGAGGGATATTTTCTCCTACTTTTTGAGCTGGAATATAATAAGGCATTGTTGGACACATTACTGTTGTTGCATTATTATTTAAATGAGATGTATGACTTTGTGATTGAATAGTATTTGCAATATTATTTGCAGTATTATAATATGAATTTGTAAGTGGTGTATTTTGATGTGATGTATCGTCATAAACTGGTTTAATATAATATGAAGGCCATGAAGAGTTATTTTCAAAAAAAGGAGTTAAAATAAGATTTGGTAATTTATTTACAAAACTATCTCCTGTTTCACTATTTTGTTCAATATCAGATTTACTCATTTTATATTAATATGCAAACTTCTTTTTATATATTTTTATTATATAGAAAAGTAATAAATGAATCCTGTCGGTATAGATGAAAGTCAAGCTCTAGTACATGAAAGTCCTGCTGCAGCAGGACCTAGAAGATCAACAGTACATGAAAGTCCTGCTGCAGCAGGACCTAGAAGATCAACTAGAGAACACAGACCGTCCGTAAATTGGACACCAGAAAATTTTCAAGAGAGAAAACAACAAAAAAATAAAAATGTAAAAAAAGATGAAAAACATAGACAGACAAATCAAGAAGATTATAACTTACGAATAGTTTTAGATAAAGAAACAATGGACCAAGTTAACCAAGTTTATGAATCAGAAAATGAAAATATTAAAAAAAACAATTTAGGATTTCCGCCTGTACTCGAGTTTCATCTAGATGGAGTTGATCCACAAGTATTACAAATTTATAATGAAATGGCTAATACTAGTTATGAACTACATAAAGCAAAACATGCAACTAAAGATCATGATATAGTTGAGAGTCAAGAAAGATCATTTCGAAGAATGGTGAGAAGCGCTTTATTACCACCATTTCAAGATCACACTGAATTTATACGACGAAAATATTTTAATAAAAAAATTTATTTTGATATGCAAGATCTTAACGATAATTTAAAATTAAGATTAATGAACGAAGGAATCGGATCTCAAGGTAAATTTCTTAAGTTTATATTATCTCATTCAGGTATTAAAGAAGGTTTTCAGACTTTTCCACAACAACACACACAACAAGAACAAATATTATATGCAAATAAAGTATCTTTACTTATTTCTATAATATTAACAAATTTACCCAGATTATTCATTTTAAATCAAGGAAATTATGTTAACATTATATTTAGACATCCTGATGTAATTAAATATTTACAATATTTTGGTGCATTTGCATTGCTATATTTTACTAAAGTTAATTTACATGAAATACATTCTTATGATAGACTAAATGAATTATTTAATTTATTTACACAATTTTTTGAATCTCAATTTGAAAATTTAATAAGAGTTGAATTTATTACTAATGAATTTAAACAATATTATCAAGAAGTTCAATCTTGGATGAATCTATTTTTTGCTAATGTACTAACACAAAGATATGAAAGGGCTACTCTTAGAAATATAATTTTAAATTTAGATTTTGATGATTTAGATGCATTAAGATATGCATTAAATGATATCGGACAGGATGTAGGTCATGCATTATTACAATTAAATAGACAGCAGTATTTTGTAAATCCTATTGCAGGTGTTGATACTGAAATCCCTGCTGTATTCCCTTTACATGAAATGCATGAATATAATGAAGATAGAGTTACTAGATTTAAAGGAATTCCCGCAAGAGAAATGATAGATAAAACAAATCATCCAATACGTAAAAAAAGTATTTCAACTGGTATAAATAGATTAAGACAACAATATAGTTGGAATAATACACCTATAACTAAGGCAAATAAACCGGAAAATCCTTTAAAATCTACTAAAGCTAAACTATTAACAGTAAAACAGGTAAAAGATTTGCTTTCAGATCCCAAAGATCCTAAAAAGAAGTTCTATGGTGGATCAAAAGAGCTAAAAGAGTTAAAGAAACTAATAAATAAAAAAGAAAAAGAATCTTACAATAATTTTAAATTAATTAATAAATTAGAAATCAAATTAAAAAAAATAGTAGAAAAATTATTAGAATTAGATAAAAAATATAAAGAAGTTCAGAAAAAATATAAGAAAACAAAAAATAAAAAAGATAAAAAAAGAATGGATACAGTATTAAAAAATATTAAAAAAGAAAAAGATAATAAAATTAAATTAAGAAAAGATATTAGTAAAAATAAAAAAGAAAGTAAAAAAATATTAAAAGAATTGAAAAAATTAGATAAAATAAAAAAAAAGAATGAAAAAAATCAAGATACTTCTGCAAAAAAAAAATGATATAAATATTAATTTATATTATAATTATATAAATTATAATAGTTCCCAATATGCAAGTAAATAAAAATTCAAATATCAATACCTTAAATAATTTAATTAATGCCACATTTAGCGAATATGATAATAACATTAATGAAGATAAAGATTATTCCAAAATTTTAATTAGCATTTTAAAAAAAAATAACTTTTGGCCGGCATTACAAGTAAAAAAATTTAAAGGTATTAAAAATCAGTTACTATTACATAATACATATATTAGAGAAGATATTGATTCTTTTAAAGAATTATATGAAACATGTAGAAGTGTTGTATTAGATTTTGATGCAGTATCAAAAGATAATATTGTCGTATCATATTCTAATAGTATTCCTATTAGAATTAATCATGATTCTTATATTAATAATGAAAATGATATATTTATTGAAGCATATGACGGAACAATGATTACATGTTATTATTATAATGATAAATGGCATATGGGAACAACAAGTTGTCCTGATATTAATAGTTCATGGTTTTCTCATGCTACAAAATCTCATGGAGATATGTTAAACGAAGTATTATATAACTACTCAAATAAAGAAGTTGATATTTCTAACATACGCGAAGAATTTTGTAAATATTTAGATAAAAATATTTCATATATATTTGTATTATTACATCATGAAAATAAACATATTATTGATTATTCTAGTATTTTAGGAGAAAATTATATGCATTTAGTTCATATTGATTCTAAATATATTAAAAATCTTGCTAATATAAATATTTATGATGAATCAGTTAATCTTCAAAAATATGGAATAATTTATCCTAAAAAATTTATGAATTATATTCAAGCAAATGAATATATCTTAAACAAAGATAATATTACTTACGGTTATATTATTAAAAGAATCACTGATAAAGGATATAGTTTAGCCAAAATATCACCCGAACATATTAAATATAGAGAAGATACAGATCCTTGTAATCCAAATCCATGGTATAATATTTTAGCTACATATATGCGAAATAGAATTGATTATCATATTAATGATTATATTAGAGATTATAATCCAAATATTCAAAAATTATATGATAATAATGGTAAAGAAATTGATCCAACATATTTAATTCACACATCAATTTGCACTATTAAAGATCAACTTTACAAATTATATTTAGCAACTACTACATATAATTCTAAAAAAAATGTATTTAAAATGAATAAAGAAATTGATAAACATTTTGTACCACTTATTAGATTTCATTTAAGTAAATTAAGACACAGACAAGTAACTGTTTATAAAAATTTAATTACCAATAGAGATGTTTATTATTACATTTGTCATTGTTTACGTCCAAATGATATTAAACAATTATTAAATTTATTTACTACAACAACGGGTTTTGATATTACTGATAGATCTATGTTATGCTTAGTTACATTAAATAGATTACTTAATTATTAAGATATTTAATATTTAACCATTTATTTTTTAAAATACCTAAATTATTACTATTTGTTGGATTAAAAGCTGAATTTTTAGATATTCTATGATAGCATAATACCTTATTTATATTATAAATTTTTTTTGATTCAAAATATAATTTAAACCATAAATCATAATCTTCTATTATATTATCATCTTCACACCATTTCGCTAATTCTTTTTTTATTATTACTGATGAATTAATTATTGGATTATATTTAAATATATCAAAATTAGATATATCTCCATATGGTAATGTTGGCGTATAATTATTTATATCACCAATATATTCACATGATGTAGCAATCACATCATAATCTTTTAAATATTTTATTTGTAATTCTAATTTATTATTGACCCATTTATCATCAACATCTAATAATGCTATATAATCATATTTTGCATGACTAACTAAATTATTTAATGTTTTTGATTTTCCTTTAAAATTAAAATTTATAATATTTAATTCAAAATTATTATTTGGATATTTTTTTATTAAATTATCTATTTTATTTTTAACTTCATTTTTAAAATCTTCATCATTAAATTTACCATTTATTCCTATTAATAATTCCCAATTTTTATATGTTTGTGTTAATATAGAATTAATTGATTCTTCTAAATATTCTATACCATTATATAATGGTATTATAATAGAAACAAATTTATTTTCCATATTAAATAATTAATATATTTATTTTATATATTTTTAAAATAAAAAAATTTATTTTTATTTTTATACTTATTTTTCTTTCATATTTTTAATTTTATTATCTAGATATCTATTAATTTTACTAAATAATGTTTTGTTTTTTTCACCTTTTCCATTTTCAAAATCTCTAATTATTGTAAATGGTATACTTAATTGTGTTGCTAAATCTTTTTGCGTTAGTTTACACATTGTTCTTTTTTGCTCTATTAATTTAGAATCATCTAATTTAATTTTTTCAATCGTAACAATTTCATCCTCTTCTAATTTTCTCAATTGTTTTGTACCTGGCATATTTTGATAATTCTTTTTATTTTCTACAGGTGGTTTTTTTTTATCATTACTAATTTTTCCACCACCAATTTTTACTTCTGTCCAATCTTGATAATCCATTTAATATTAAAATTTATTTATATATATATATCATTTTTTTTTATATTAACTAATTAAGAATGAATAATTTTAATTATTTATTATTAATAATATTTATTATATTATTAATATTTAATTTATATATTAATTATAATATTAATTTAGAATTTTTTCAACAATTGCCAAAAGCCGATTTAGGTCCTATTAAATTTGTTGATTATCATACTGAAGAAGAATTGGGTAGATATCCTTCTAATTGGGATGAAAGTGAATTATATAAAAGGGATACTGCTCTTGAACCCACTATTATTAAAATTAGAAGAGGTCCTAGAGGTTATAAAGGTAAAGGTGGAACTGCGGGATCACCTGGTAAATGTGAGGGTATTATCAATATTAATTCAATTGTTGGTGATAATTTAGATATTGCTAGTGATAATTTTAGAATTTTATCAGATAATGTAAAATTTAAAAATAAATTATGTTTTGGCGATGACAATAAAGCTTGTTTAGATAAAGCATTAATTGATAAAATTAAATATAATAAAATTATTGAAAACGAAAGAGATGATTATAAAGATAAAGTTTCAAAAGGATACTATGTACTTGGTACTGCTAAAAATTTAGAATCTACAAGAGCTAATAATGCTGAGAATGAAGCAGATGATTTTAAAAAGAAATATGATACATGTGAGGCATTGAGAACTAATACGGATAAATATGTAACTAGAAGACAATGTGATAAAGAACTTTATGATAAAGAAACTTATTGGTCGGATAAATATAACCCAATTGAAAAACAAAATTATGATAGAGCTGCTGAAATACTTACACTTAAAGAAGATTTAAAAAGTGAAATAGACAAAAAATCAGCAACTCGTACACCTCGTATGTATTATACAGCTGCAGAATATGATTCAAAAGTCGATGCACTTTTTAAATGTACTGAAAATAATCAAAAACTTCAAGAATCTAATAATACTTTTTCTACCAATTGGGTAGAAAAAGGGAAGGCAATTTACAACCATTTAAGTGTAAGAGAACAAAATAAATATGGTGAAAAATTAGATGAAGATGATAACAGTATTATAGGACCCGATAATTTATATATTAAAAAAGATAAATGTGAATGGAGTATTGCTAATAATAAAAATTTATATGGTAGAAAAGTTGATGATTTAGTTTCTTATGATACTTCAACTATGATTGATCCACGATGGGGATTAATAACACCTGATAATAAAAGTGTAGAAAATTTATATGGTAAAATAACAAATTATAATACCGGTAAACCTGAATTATATATTAGAAAAGATGAGTGCAATTATGATATTGCTACTGATAAACATCAGTATGGTAAAATTGGATCAGAAACTAATGAATACGGTCAAATTGGTACTAAAAAAGGAAGATATGGTAAAATTGGTACTCTAAAAAATGAATATGGAAAAATCGGAGATTATGGTATAATACAAAATGGTATGGGCGATGATGAGGGTTGGAACGAAAGCTATGAATATTGTAGACTAGGTCTTTGTGGAAAAATTGGAACAACAAATAATGATTTCGGTCTAATTGGTGATCAAGCTACTAATTATATTATACGCAGTGAGTATAATAATAAAGTTGATAAGTTAAATGAATGTTTAAGTAAAAAAGATATGAGTAATTTAACAAGTATTAATTCTGCATCTACTAATAATGATTTATCTATTAAAGGAAATAATTTAGAATTTGACGGTAATACTGTTACATTTAAAAATGGATTATGTATTCAACCAGATGGTGGGGAGAGAGTTTGTTTAACAAAAGGAACAATACAACAAATGAATGATGATCCATCTGGAAAACAAGGACCACCTGGAACATGTATAGCAAATGCTTCTCCTCCACCACCTACTGGCACCTTGTAGCATAGCAGCAGTAAGGGCAGTAAAGAAAATAAGACCGATCCATTGATCACATAATGGTATAGATCCACGACTAAGATATAGGTAGTTTCACTTCGAACAAAATCGCAGTAAGGCGGCGGAAGCGCTGAATATTGATCGTTTTTTCGTGTGTATATCAGTATGAAATACCTTGGCAAAGTTCGAACAGTGGTCAGTTGTTTTTCTTATTAGAACAAAAATTTTTTTTGTATTATAATATAATAAATAATGAAAATTATTATTTTCATTATTATGTTAATTATTATATTTATTATACTATGTAATATTAATAAAAATATAAATGATAATTTTATTAATTATCAAATGAGTAAAATGGGTGAAAATACAAAAGATATTAAAATACACGGTAGAAACATAAACATTGAAACTAATAATAATACTTTAAATGTAAATAAGTTATGTATTGATGATACATGTCTTAACATGATAAATGAAAATACTTTACCAAGAGAACAAGGACCACAAGGTGTATGTACTGATAGCGACTGTTATTATTGTACTTGTAATAATGGACTACCTGCTGATATTGGAACAGGTCCAAATTCATGTAAAAAAAGAAAAAGTGATACTGATACACAACAATGTAAATCATGTGAGTTAGGTTATCAATTAAATAGTGAAAAAAAATGTGTTCTATGTACTTCTAATACATATAATGATAATGCATTTAATACTTCATCGTGTAAAACATGCGCGAGTTGTCCTAGTGGTCAGTATAGAAAAGATTGCGGTGGAACATCAGGTGGTACATGTCAAGGATGTCAGGGATGTCCTGCAGGGAAACGCAGAATTAATTGTGAAGGAAAAAATCCAGGTAAATGTGCTCAAAATGTATGTAAATGTACTCGAAATGATATAACCGTAGGGAATGCAGCTAGTGGTGCAGCATGTACGTCAAATGGAGGAAATTTATGTGGTACATGCTATGACGGTTATTTCGGTGGTGTGGGTAAGTACAAGAGTGACTACGGTAGATTGTGTTGGCCTTGTCCGTCTTGTCCTCCTGGTAAGTATAGAAAAGATTGCGGATTACAAGATTTTTTTGGTAGATGTGTACCATGTCCTGGATGTCCTGCTGGGGAACACAGAATTGATTGTGGAGGAAGAAATCCAGGTACATGTGCTCAAAATATATGTAAATGTACTGTAGATGGTAAAACCGTAGGGAATGCAGCTAGTGGCGCTAATTGTACAACAAATGAAGGAAATATATGTGATACATGCAATAGCGGTTATTATAAACAAGAAAATGAATGTAAAGCATGTGCTGCTTGTGGTGCTCAATCATCAGTAGGTCGTGTATATAGAAGTGATGGAAAATATGCTTCATATCATGGTCCAAGTGCTATACCAGCTAGTTTTTTTGTAAGAGATGGTTGTTATGGAACTAATCCGGGTTCATGTAAATTAAAAGACAACGTTACTTTTTTATGCGGCAAGAATGTTAATTGTAATCAAGTTGGTTTTAGCATGTGTGCTAATTCTGATGGCTCCGGTAAATGGGCCAAGGATTGGCACTGGGGAACTGGTTATCACTCGAGTTATGGAAATAGACAAATTTTTACTTCTCATGTATGTGGAAGATGGCCGACACAATATCAAATTAAAAATCCAAGGAGAGATGATGGATCGATAAATGCAAATGTTTTAGTATTCGATACAACTTATAAATTGTAATATATATTTAAAATCTATGTGTAAAATTCCATAAAACTACATGATTAGAAATAATATTTTTTTTTTCAAGTTTCCAAAATAAAAAATTTGTAGTATAACAATAATTAATATCTGCATTCATTTCTAAAATATAGTTTAAAATATAAGGTTCACCAGATATAAATTGTGCTCCTTTTTGAGGTTTATTAATAAGTGTAGTAGCAAAATTGTATGGATCTATATCTACAATTAAAACATTTTTTTTTGCATTTTTTAAAGCATTAATAATAACTTTTCTTCTAGCATATGAAGGCATCTCATGTGTAGCAAACATAATAGTAACAACATCACATGAATTAACATAACCATAATTTTCAACATTTGAATTAATAAAATGTTTATTATTATTAATTATTTTAGCAATAGATAACATTTCATTGGAAGTATCAATACCAATACTATTATTATATGTACTAAATCCAATGCCACAACAAAAATCAATAACAGAATAATTATAAGGAATACTATTTAAAATTTTTTTTCTAACATTAATATTACTATATGACAAATAATCAATTAATTTTGAAGCAATTGGGGCAATAATAGCATGTAATAATCCATAAAAACCGATATTACCGAAATTATGTATTCTAGGATCATACCAATAATCATTAATATATGTATTATAATTAGGTAATTTATCAAGTGGTAAAGTTTTAATATCTTTGATTTTTTTATTATTATTAATATTTATTTTATTATGTAAAAGATGATTAAAATTAAAAGAATCAATTATATTTAAAATAGAAAATAATAAAAGAATAATAAATTTATTTTTCATATATAATAAATAAGATATAAAAATAAATATTTATATATTAATAGAAGCCTTTAAATGAATTAAAAAATGTATATTAAAATAAATGCAACCAATAAAACAATGACATTATGTAAATTAATTTTTAGTAAATCCAATAAAAATATAGCAGATTTTAATTGGATTTACAATCGAACAAATGGTTTTAATTATAAAACATGCGAATGTGATAATTTATATGAATGCAAATCAAAAAATATTAAAAATGATAATAATTATGCAAAATATAAAATAAAAATAAGTCCTAAATATAAGCACTTGTTTGTAAATTATTGATTTTTTTTTTATAAAATTATTTATAACTAATAATTTTTTAAAAATAATATTTTAATAACTTATTTATTTCATTTTTTTAAGAACATCATTCATTTTTTCCATAAGACTATCCATTTTTTGATTTAGATGTGATAGTCCTTCCAACATTTCTGCTGTTTCACTTGATGGAAAACTATTCTTTTTTTCATATTGATATGACGGGCGACCTAATCGTTTTTGTTCTCTTTGTTCTTTTTTTTGTTCATAAATACTTACATCATCTTCTGTTACATTATATTCAGAGCACATATTAGATAGTTTATTTCTATCATTTCCTATCATAGAAAGAATATTAATAATAATTCTTGTTTTAATACTACCTTCTGTTCTTTTTAATGCTAGAGCAATTTCTTTAATATCAGTACCATTTTTTGCATTTTCTAGTAGATATTTATCATCTTCGCTATCCCATTTTAATCCAGCATTTGATGTTTTTTCATTACTTCTATCTTGTTGTAGTTTTTTTTGAAATGTTGACATATTAATTATTTTATTATTTTTCTCTTTTTATTATATAAACTTTTAATCTTTATATATATTTATTTATTAGGTAATGAAAAAATATAATTTATTTATATATTTCATATTAATATTAATAATATTTTTATTAATATATAATTGTAAAATTAAAGAAAAATATGTTAATAAAATAAAACATAATTGTAATGCAAGAAGAAAATTAAATTTAGAACCATGTATTTATAATATACCAGGCAATGACGGTATTAAAGGTCGAATCGGTAGAGATGGTAATCGTGGATTAAAAGGTGAAACTGGTGATAATGGTTATATTGGAAAAAGTGGTAAAGATTATACAAAAATTGGTATTATTAAATTTTATGATAATAAATACAATAAACTTTTACATGAATCTAAAAATTTAGATAATGATATTAATAATAATACTATTACAAAAGTAAAAATATTAAGAGGTGTAAGGGGTGAAAATGCTGAAATGATTCCTATTAATTTTATGGACAAAAAATCAAATACTATAATAAAATCACATAATTTAGAAAATTTAAAAATAAAACCTATTAATGTTTTCATTGAAAAAGGAAATAAAGGTTCTAGAGGTACTAATTCAAACTGCTTTTTTAAAGAAAAAGGTCCACCTGGTGAACGTGGGGAACAAGGTGTAAAAGGTGATAAAGGTTTACCTGGTGATAAAGGTCATAAAGGATTACAAGGTGATACTGGTTATACTGAACCAAATCCTGTTTTTGATAATTTAACAACAAATAATATGTGTATATCATATCAAAATAATATTAATGTTTTACCAATATCTCTTCCTGGTGAAAAATTAACGGATACACAAAAATGCATGAATGGACTTGGTGACAATAGTGATAATTGTGTTCCAAATGGTAAAAATTTATGTTGCAATACATATATTCATAAAAATGGAAAATCTAGAAGATGTATAAATACTGATGATGCTATTAAAATTATTAACAGGGCAAAAATAATAAAAAAAGAATTAGATTATGAAAAAAATATAAAAAAAAATAATTGTGATATAATTTGTTATGATAAACAGAAAGAAGATAATTTTTGTAATTTATGGGAAAAAAATTTAGGCGGTGGCAAAAATAATTTTGATTGTAGTGGTTGTATTGGCGAATGTGGTAAATGGCAAAATATCATTGAGAAATTTGATAATAATGAATGTATAAATAAACAAAATAATGGATTCAAACAATGTATGATATCTGTAAAGGGTGATGATGGTATTGATGGCATTTTGGGAAAAAAAGGTTATACTGGTTTAATAGGTATAAAGGGTTTAAAAGGTAGACAAGGACTAGATGGTATAAATGGAAAAGAAATTCCAAATATTATATTTAAAGACAAAGATACATTAAAAGAATTAGGTAGATATCAATCTATTGATAAAAAAAATAATAAATATGTAGATATATTTTTGCCTCGAGGTAATAAAGGTGAACAAGCATATATGATTCAAATAGATTTTATATCAAATGGAAATATTATAGCTCAATATAAACCACCTAATAATTCTAAAGCAATAAATATGCCAAAAATAGAAGTTAATCTTGATAAATTAAAAGGAGAAACTGGGGATAAAGGTATTGATGGTGAATGTTATCCAGGAGAAAAAGGTAGAAAAGGAGATCCAGGATTTAAAGGACCAATTGGAAAAAAGGGTGAACGTGGAATTGATGGTATAAAAGGTGAAAAAGGAGAAAATGGTCCAACAGATTTAAATCCAGAATATAATTATGTTTTAGGAAATAAATTTTGTTTTACTGATAATAATATAAGTGATAATTGTTTAGATTCTTATTTAGTTTCATATTTAACTAATCAATTTTTAGATAATGATTGGTCACCTTTTAACAAGTAAAAATAATCTTAAAATTAAAATAATATTATATTTATATTATAGAATAGTTAAATTAATTTGATGTCTGAATCAAATATTGATAATTTAGAAAATCTTGTTAATGATAATGTTATTAAAAATGAAAGTGACGATATTGATATTGCTATTACTAATACAATTAATAATAAAAAACCAAATATTAGTTGGAGTAAAATCGAAAAAAAAGAACTAGATGATGGTACAAATAAAAATAAATTAAAAACAATTGCTATATTTGTATCTATTTTTACTTTATTATGGTTTTTAACAGGTTTATTAGGATGGCTCATGTCATTATACTGTTTTAAATATAATAAAACAAAAATCGAAAATGTTGTTGGTATATTAATAGCTACTTTCCTTGGACCATTTTATTGGTTATATTATATATATATGCAAAATTATTGTGGTAAAAAATAAAAATATATAAATTTAAATTTAATTATATAATTATATAATGAATGATAATAATAATATAATGAATGATAATAATAATATAAATAATCTTAATGAATTAGAAATAATTAATCATTTAAATGAAGTTTATTGGAATAATTATATAATTAAAAAAAAAATATTAGATTATTTTACTCATTTATATGATGAATTTAATAAATATATTTTAGAAATTCAAAATAAAATTTCTAATTATAATACTATTATTAATTTTCATGAATATACATATATTAAAGAAAATATTAATCATTATAGTAATGAAATATTAAATAATATTAATAATTTCAAAAATATAATAAATGATCTAGAAAATGATATTTTATTTTATAAAATTAAAAATTATGTAAATTATTTTACAATTAATAATATTTCTAGTGAAATATATAATTTACAAAAAATTATTTATAATAATAATAAGATAAAAAATAGAATTGTTAGATGGAATTCAAAATCTTTTAATAATTTGAATTTATTCGAAATTAATCTTAATAATATATTAACTCTATCTAATAATTAAATATATTTTACATATATTAATAAATTCTCTATATTTGAAGTATTATCTAATATTATATTATCATCTAATATATTCATTTCATTATTATTTAAATTTTTTTCATATATTATATTGTTAGTATTATTTAATATAATATTATTAATATTATCATCATTATTTATTGTATTATTTTTAACTTTAATCAATTTTAAATTAATATTATTAGAATAATTGAATCTATTTCTAATTGCAATATTATTTAATTTATTTTTATATATAAGAAATTTATTATCTTTATAATAAACATCCTTATATTTATTAATTTCTTGATTTAATTGATTTTTTAGTATTTTTTGTTTTTTAATTATATTTATATTTATAATTGTTAATATTTTTTTTAAAATATCTACATTTAATATATTTTCCATTTTACTCATATATAATTCTATATCTGAATTTAAAGACATTCACTTCCTATTATTAATATATTTTAAATGATTTTTTGTATTTTCATGTCTTATTATATGATATTCTCTAAATGCTATATATATTTTACCACATATACATTCTATTTTATTTGTTTCTTTTATATTATTATAATTTTCTTTTTCATTTTGTTTTTTATTTTTTTGCATTTTAATTTTATCTCTGCATTTATCGCAATGCAAATAAAATAATTTATTTTTTTCATCTTTATATGAAAAACAATGTAATTCTAATTTCTTTTTACATTTACTGCATTCCATTAATATGATACATTAATCATATATCCAAATATTCATTTTTTATGAATAATTAATCAAGCAAAAAAAAAGTACATTTCATAAAAAATATAAAATTTAAAAAAATTTTTTTAAAAAATAAATTAAAATAAAGAAATGTACTTTTTTGCTTATTTATTTTCGCAATAATAACATATTAGCTTTTTCATAAGCATTAGCTATATCTATATTTTGTTTTTTTACTCTTTCTAATCTATTTATTTCATTTTCATCTTCATTCTTTTTCTTTTTTTCTAAATTTTTTAGTTCCTTATCTGTCAAACTCTTTTTTATTTTAGTATCACTATATTTTTTATATTCCTTAACATCTTTAAATTTTTTTATATTATTTATTTCTGATGAATCTACTAATCTATTTGTAGTATGTGCTTTCATATAATCTGTATATGCTAAATTTTTTGTTTTTTCTATACCACTGCTATAATCATTATTTTTACCAGCACCGATTTCTGAAAATGATAAATTTTTTGCTAAAACCATTGGAACCGGTTCATCATATTTTATTAATTCTTTATTTGAAACTTTTACTGATTTATCAAATGTTTCATTAAAAGATTTATTATTTACTTTTAAACTATTAAAAATATTATTTATTTTAATATCATCTCTTATATTACTTGATTCTTCCATTGTACTTCCATAGCCAAAATCTATATCATCATCATATAATTTGACACTGTCAAAATGTTTATTTAATCTTTCATTAAAACTTAAACCATCTTCAAATTTATCATTATAATTTCTATTATTTGTTTTTTTTTCTGCATAATTATTAAAACTTTCTTTTAATTCATTATAATTTTTATTATTTGTTCTTAGTTTATAATCTTCTGCTAATTCATAAAATTTTTTTGTTACATAATCAAATAATATCTTATCACCTCCTTTATCCGGATGAGTTTTTATCGCTATTTTTTTATATGATCCTTTTAATTGTTCCCAGGTAAATTCTCGCGGTAATTCAAATATTTTATATGCATCAAAATCTTTTCCATTTATTATATCATTTTTATATTGCTTTATTTGAGTATTGCCCATTATTAATATATATTTGAGTTATTTTTTTTTTATATATTGTTATATAAAAAATAGTATATTATTTATTATTATGGATAAATTAAATAATTATAGCAATTCTTTAGAATTTAACTTTTCAACCTTATCCATTAATAAATGTAATATGTGTTATAATAAAGTTGAAAATAATAATAATATATTATGTGACAGATGTAATATTTTTAAAAAATATTTAAAAATTAATCATTTTAAAAATTGTGTTTGTATATATTGTAAATTCTAAAATATAATTAAATAGTAATATAATAAGATGAAAAAAAAATATATAAAAAGTGGTGCTTTTTATAATACTAAATTTTTTACAAATTTAAAACAAAAATTTAATTTTAAACTTATAAATTATAAATATAATAATCTAACTAAAGAAGGTGGATTAATTTCTTTATTTTATAAAAAAGATACTAGTCCTGAAAAAAAAAACAAAATAGAAATAGAAATTAATTTATTACTTACTAATTTTATTAATAAAATTAATAATCTTGATGAAAAAGACAGTAATTATCAACGTTATCTAAATTTATTTATAAGTATTATTAATAAAATTAATAATTACAATTTAAAATTATTTAAATATTCTATTGAAAATTTAAATTATAATAAAAATAATTTTTTGAATATTACTCTTCATAATTATCCGCCTGATATTTTAAATAAATATTTTAAACATTTAAGTAATTTGTATGCAATATCTATTAAACATTTATCTATTCTTAAATGGAAAAAATTTGAAACCGATATAATTTCTAATAAGTTTAATCATAATCAATATGTTAGAATTGTAAAAGCAGTTTTATCAAGTTTTAAAATATTAAATATTCCTATAAATATAATTAATGTATTATTATTTGTTAAAATGAGAATCAAAGATGAAAATTTTAATGATTCCCATTTTAAATTATTTGAATATATTTATATGCAACTTAATAATAATATTTATGAAAATATATATACTTATCATAACTTACCATTTCCAAAATCTAAATCATCACAATCACAACCACAATCTCAAGTTCCCGGTATGCCACAACCACAATCTCCTCCTCCGGGTACACCAACACAATCTACCCCACTTCCACCACCACAATCTCCTCCTCCAGGTACACCAACACAATCTACCCCACTTCCACCACCACAATATCCTCCTCCGGGTACACAACAACCACAATCTCAAGTTCCAGGTAGACCACAATCTCAAGTTCCGGGTACACCACAATCTCAAGTTCCAGGTAGACCACAATCTCAAGTTCCTGGTACACCACAATCTCAAGTTCCGGGTACACCACAACCACAATCTAAACAATTACCAAATATAAATCCATTAATATCAGATGATTTATCTAATTCACCATCTGTTAATGAAGCAACGCCAATAAATGATGATATTGATGAAAATATAACATTAAATCAAAATGAATTATACAAAAAAAGATTACTTAAATATCTTAAAATTATAGGAATATTAGAATCGCAAAAATATAAGAACGTTAATGATATTAATGTTAATCCTTTTGATAGTATTAGTAAACTTATTGAAATTCCTTTATTAAATACTGATGATATATTAAAAAATATTAATAAAACTAAAAATAGCAATACATACATTTTTACATTAGAAAAAAATGCAAATAATGTTTTATTTTATGAAAAATTTGGTAGTGCAAGTGCATATGGATCTAATTATAAAACAATGATTATAGATAATAGTTTTACTATTAACAATCCAAATAGATTAATTAATTGTGGTACAAAATTTGTTACTTGTGATACTATAATACAACCTTCTAATTCTAATAAAAAAGAAATTAAATTATTACATACTGTTTCAAAATTTGCACTATATAATATTAATCCAAATGTGCCAATTATATATAAATCTTATAAATTAGATATTAAAGATTATAATAATATCGCACAAAAAATTTACCCTAATTTTCATAGTAGTATTTGTAATTCTGCTGGTAATAAATTAGAAAATGCAGATGCATATTGTTATATGAATGAGATTTTTAGTGGCGATGCTAGAGTATTTATTAGAAGATTTTCTCATGATCCAGAATTACTTTTAAATGGTATTTCTAATATAATAATTTCTATTTTAACTTTTTGGAGTATTGGTAAAAAAACTCATAATGATTGTCATATGGGTAATTTTTTATATACTAAATTAAAAGAACCTATAACTAATAATGAATTTTGCGAATATAATATTTATGGCAAAAAAATATATGTTGAAAATTTAGGATTTTTATGGTGTAGTTGGGATTATGGTCTTGCGGTTGATAATATAACAAAAAATATTCTTCATAAAAAATTAGATTTAAAAAATGGTGCATATTCTAGAAATTCTGATATTAGAAGAGCACTTGCTGTATTTGCACTTACACTCGAAAAAACGGATCATAATATAATATGTAATTTATATAAAAAATATAATAGCAATAAAGCAAGTTTAAATTATAAATATACTCATTTAATATATTCTATTATAGCCAATATTAAAGTAAACTTTAAAAGTGATCGAAATAAATATAATAAAGTTATTACTTATATTTTTCAAAATAAAGAAGTTGAATTTTTTTCAGAAATGGATAATTTTATTAAATTAAATAGTTTTGATCATGATAATATTGATATTATGTGTAATATGTATATAGATAAAGTTTCTACTTTTCTCACTAAAATAAAAATAAATGATTCCTTAAGAAAATTTATTGGTTTTATTGCAAATATTATTAAAAAAATAACAGACAATAATATTAATAATATAGAAGGTGGTATAAATGAAATAAATAAAAGAAATAAAAGAATTAAAAAAGGTAAAATACCTCATCATTGTAATATTATAGATGGTAATAAAAATATACCCGGTTCAATGCCAACTGATACAACTTTGAATTTATATATATATAAAGAATTTTTAAATTTATTAAATAAATCATCTAGATTAATTAAAACAACTAATGATAAGATTGTTAATAATGATGAATTTTATGAAGAGATTGTTTTAAAATTATTTAAAACGGTTTTAAGTAACAAATACGATGGGGCTGACGAAGAAGAATTATTTAATAATATAGTTAAAAAATGTAATTTATATAGAGGTGATGATTTATATAAATTAATAATTAATAAAAATATATGGAATGATAGTTTTAAAATAGATATTAAGGATAATTTATTTGAAAGAAGAGATTATATTGTTCAAATATTAGATAATATTTGTACTGATTATGGAAGATTTTTGAGTAAATTTGCTAACGAATCTCAAAAAATTAGTAATATTAATCACAATTTTTCAGATGAATTAACAATAATGACCATGAATTATTTTATGCGATATAATGGAATATTATTTTATGATGAATGGTCTTTGCCTGCAGATTATAAAATAATTAACAAAGACACGCCATATTATATCGGCAATGGTAATATTGGATATAGATGGAAAAAAATAACTGATATAAATATAAAAAATTATTATGAAAGAAATGGATCAGAAATAAGTATTTTTTTAACAAATTTAAATATTAAAAATTTATTAAAAGGTGATAATTATACTTTAACTGACATAGAAGTAAAAAGTACAAGTATTGATAGAATTCAAAAAATTTATGATCCTTTTGTAGTTTCACATTATTTATTATATTGTGAAAATAATAGTAAAGAATTTTATATAATAGATACTGATATTAATACATTATTAGTAGAAAAAAATAGAATATCATAAATAAAATATTCTATTTTTTCCTATTTTTTCCTATTTTTTCCTATTTTTTCCTATTTTCTCTTTTTTTTTACATTACATCCGCGAGAGTATCGTAATCAAATGGATCATATTTATCGCTGTCATCATCCACATTGATTTCACCTTTTAAAATATTAATACAATCCTCAATATACACTTTTGTAGATCGCGTCTTGCCTTTTACTTCGATAAAGTAAGTCATTCCGTTGAGAAGATAAATTTAAATTATCTTCTTTTCTATCAATTTTTTTTTAAATTTATATATTTTCATCCATTTTTATTTTATTATATCTACTATTTGTATGTAATCCATGTGCCATTTTTTCACTTATTTCTTTTAGTTCATTATTTGTTAAATTTTTTTTTCTTATATAAGTTGCATAGGATATTCTCAACCATCTTAAACTAATATTTTCATTATATATAGAACTAAAAATTTTAGTTATTTTTTTTCCCAAAGTATTACTAGTTTTATCTAAGAATTTATCTTGATCTCTCTTTTTATTTTTAAATAAATATTCTCTTACTAAATTACTTAATATATTTGGTATTAATATTTTTTGTTCTCCAAATACATTGCTTGTTTTATAATTTTTAAATATAAAATATTTTGGATTATAATCTAAATCACAAATTAAATAATTATGATCTTCGGATAATTCTAATTCATTATTTTCTAATAATATTATCATATTTGAATATTCTAAACGCCGTGGTGGTATTAATGTATATAAACCATAAATTATCTTATCTTCTATATTAGTTAATTTTTCTATATTATTTAATAATATATCTTCATTATAATTATTTATTATTTTATTTATTTCTGTGTTTTTTATTGAATTATTATCCCTTTCATAATCGTATTCTTTTCCAATTTTTATAATATATTTTGCTATTTCATTATATATATTTTTTTTTTTATAATATTCTATATATGAACATAATACTGAAAATTGTATTAAATATGTTTTAATAGTTATTTTATTATTATATTTATTAAATAAATAATTAAATAAAATATTATTTTCTAAATAATATAATTCATCAATAATATATGATATATCATTTTCATTATTATCATTATTTAGAATATTTAATAATATATTCATATCAATATCTTTGTTTGTAATCTTTTTATGAATTCTCTTTATTTTTATAGAATAGTCATTTACTGTTTCTTTTTTTAAATTTTTATATCCTCTTTTTTCCCATAATGATATAATATTATTTTTTATTTCAAAATTATTATAAATATCTTCTTTTAAATTATTTGAATTAGATTTTTTTTTATTTGTTTTATTTTTTTCTTTTCTATAATTTTTCATATATTCCCTTTTTTTTTCATTTTTATTTTTCTCTCTCATTATTATATTCTCAGCATCTATAATATTCATTATTAATTATTTATCTATTATATTTTTAAATATAATAAAAAAAATTTTTACTGATCGTTAACCAAAGTTCATTTTTATTTCTGAATTTCCTGATTTAAGAGCTGCTAAAGCTTCTAAATCTGATTCATCGTTGCCCGTAAGAATACCCGATGCAGGTGCTAGAGTTGGAGTTGGAGGAGGAGGGGGTGGTGATGCTGGAGCTGAAGGAGGAGGAGGTGGTGGTGATGCTGGAGGTGGAGACGGAGAGCCTCTAAATGCATCATATTCATCATACTCTCTCACCTCACCAAAATCGTCAAAATCACTCCAATCATCATCGTCACTATTATCGCCATCACCACTGCCATCTTCGGTAGATGCTGGTGCTAGAGCTGGAGGAGCAGCGGGTGGAGGAGAAGCAGCGGATGGAGGAGGAGCAGCGGGTGGAGGAGGAGCAGCGGGTGGAGGAGGAGCAGCGGGTGGAGGAGGA
>Ga0233450_10000655_pt1 | contig 39400 bp, 22 predicted proteins | sample 011ome_30_FD_189956 | JGI IMG/M metagenome (GOLD analysis project Ga0233450, IMG submission 189956) | Coastal salt marsh microbial communities from the Groves Creek Marsh, Skidaway Island, Georgia - 011501CT (spades assembly) | ecosystem: Environmental > Aquatic > Marine > Intertidal zone >... | reverse complement strand
CTCCGCCATTATTGTATCTAAGTGGACTAGGAGAATATCAGTTCAATGAATCGCCCTGCGTGATAAGCGAATTTAACTACAACCTACCTAACGATGTTAACTACATACGTGCAAGAAGCAAACAGATACAACGTGATGGGCAATTGCAATATAAAAAGCCATTGGCAACCAGCGTAACCAACGGAAATTTTTCAAGTTTGTCAAGATTGAAAACTGCGGTAACAAATGCATATAATGGAAAAAGTCAACCTCTTGAGGCTGCGGCAGAACCTTATAAGCCTGCTCCTGGAAACCTTGGGTCTAAAGGTGCAACCTATGTGCCAACTAAAATGGATGTCACATTGGTACTCAACCCAATTGTAAGCAGAAAGCAAGTAAGTCAGCAGTTTAGCCTTAAAGAGTATGCAAATGGCAATCTTATTAAGAAAGGAATGTGGTAATGGCAACATCATACGAAAGTACCAGTCCATATTTTGACACACCAGTAATAAACAATCAATATCTTGGATTGATGATAGAAAGAGAAATACCAAAATTAGTAGATGATCTTTCAATGACTATAAATGAAACCTACAATCTTAGACCTGATCTGCTGGCATTTGACTTGTATGGAGATAGCAATCTATGGTGGGTCTTTGCAATGCGTAATCCAAATCAACTTCCAGATCCTCTGTTTGATTTTGTTACTGGCGTAACCATTTATCTTCCTCAAAAGAGTACGCTAGAAACTGTTTTAGGTATCTAACATGACGACTTCTGCACAACTAGGTGTTGCAAGACAAGCAGTACAACTGCAAATAAATCAGACAAAACCTGAGGTAGATGAACTTGAAGTATCAGTTGCTTCAGGACGCAGTTGGAGTGACATAGAAAACAATTGGACAAAGACCAGTCAAAAACTATTCAATCAGGCTAGCACACTTGATAACTTAAAAAAACAAAATGCTGGATTAAACAATGATCCTGGGCAGTCAAGACTGAACACCTTGATTACAAAAAATCAAGTTGAAGTTACGACAATGCAAACCACAATGAATGGTGTTCGCACTCAGGCTTTTAAAAATACACAAATTACTTCTGTAACACAAAACATTACCAAAGACAGCAGCGGACAAATTATCAAAACTGAACAAATTGGTTCTGTTGAAACCTCGAGATTTACCTCACCTGTTATAGGAAATGATTTGGTTTTCGATACAGATGTTGTAGATCAAATTGTTCCCGATCTTGAAAGCAAAAACAAACCAACCAATGCACGTAGATCAATTCTCGACAATGATGAAATTGATCAACTTGGTGACCTTAAAGGTAGTGGAGCCACATCAACTGTTGGCGGCGGAGCACCAGTTAAAAAGATTGGACAAACTCAAACATCAGCAGTTGCAGAAACAACTGGAGGAGCAGTCACTCCACTAAGTGGCAATGATCTAAATACTGGAACAGGTACTGGTGGAGGAGCCGGCGGAAAAGTTGAAGTAGCTCCTGGAGATGATGCATTTAGTAATAATAGAAACAGTGTTGGAAATGCTATCAATGCAGACGGCGTTGAAGGACGTACCAGCATTGCAGAAGAATTTTTAAAACCAATCAAAGCATCACCAAACCCTCTACTAGGGCTTGCTAGTCAAACCTATAGTGTATCAATCTATATGATGAATAGATCTGAGTATGTGCAGTTTTTAGGAACTGATAAAAAAATATTGCCAACTAAACAACTGATATTGCAAAGCGGTGGTGCCAAAGCAGAAGAACGTAACAAGTACTTTGATGTAGATTTTTACATTGAAAATATAGAATTTGAAACAGTTCTAGGTAGTCAAGGTTCAGGTGCACCTCATAATGTTACTAAGTTGACTTTTGATATTCTTGAACCACAAGGAATAACTTTTCTTGAAAGATTAAAGAAAGCAGTAACAGATCATGTGCAGGAGCCCGGAGTAAACATTAACGCACAAACCTATTTGATGGTTATACGTTTCTACGGGTATGATGAATTTGGAAACCTTGTAACCAAAAGAGACTTGCCATCTGCTACTGGAACAAATGGCGAAGCTCAAGCACGTGAATTAGAAAGCACCAGTGATCCAGAGGCATTAGTTGAAAAGTTTATTCCGTTTCAGTTCAACGATATTAATTACAAGATAAACAACAAAGCAGTGGTCTACAGTTGTAATTGTGCAACTCCACAGAATATTGTTGGCTATTCAACCGCACGAGGCAGCATACCTTTTAACTTTCAACTTAGTGCATCAACTGTCAAGAAGTTATTAAATGGTAACAGTGAATTACAACCTCTTGTGCCACTTGTAACTAGAACCACAGTGAAGAAACCAAGTTTCACAGAATTTGGTGATGCAACAACCATTGAGGTACAAGAAGATGTTACAACCAGTGTAGAACAACAACGTGCAGGTAAACTTGGACTTCAAGACAGAACTGTTACATCAGGATTGTGTGATGCACTGAATCAACATCAACGTGAACTGGCTAAAAAGAATGGCATGATACCAGATGAATACATAATCGAAATTGAAGATGTACCTGGATTAATTGATGCAAAAATGGATAAGCAAGGTAGAACAAATAAAACAAGAACAACGTTTCAGAAATCAAGCAACCCTAATGAACAAAAGAATATGGAAAAACAAGCACTGGACAAGCAAACCAAAGAGTATAGTATCAGTGCTGGTACTCAGATTATTCAATTGATCGATCAAGTTTTAAAAAATTCTACCTATGTTACTGCACAACAAACTATTGCATTCGACGAAATAACCAACAAAGAAATTCGTAATCCACCTGTTAAAACTGTGCAGTGGTATAGAATAACTCAATTTGCTGCTCCAAAAGAATATTGCAAGGTACGCAACGATTATGCATATCAGATTACCTATAGAATCTCAAGGTATCAAATCAATACACCACGATCACCTTATTTTCCGCCTGCAATGTATCGAGGAGCTCACAAGATATACAATTACTGGTTTACTGGTTTAAACACAGAAGTTATAGATTTTGACATAGAAGTTAAATCGAACTATGTAACTATCATGGGCAAAGATGGGTTAATTGCAGATGAAGATGTGGCGGTTGGAAATGATGCAAGATTTGCTGAAAAAAGATTTTTTCAAAGTGCCCCTGATTCTAGTACGCAAGGTGCAAAAGGCGATGCTGGTAGACCGGCTGCACAATTAGCCGCACGACTTTATTCGCCAGCAGATGTATCCAAAGCTGATGTTACAATAGTAGGTGATCCAGATTTTATCATGCAAAGTGAATTATTTTACAGTGCTGGTAATCTTGAAGCATTTGAACCTGATGGAAGTGTGAATGGCAACGCTGGCGAAGTACTATTTGAAATACGTTTTAACCGTCCGGTTGATTACAATATGGCCACTGGCGAAACACCTGTGAATGCTGAAAACTCTGACAGTAAAATCACAGGAGAAAAAAACCTAGCTGCTGAAAGTTTGGTTTATGCCGCAACTAATGTTACAAACAAATTAGTTGATGGCAAGTTTACACAATCTATTCAAGGTGTGGCAAGAATGTTTGACAACGCAGTAAACAGTCCTAAACAAAAACAGATCGAGAAAAATGTTGTAGAAGAACCAGGTTTAGATGCTTTTGGTGGTGCTGGCGGAGCTATAAGTCCTACAACACCAAGAGCAAGCAAAGTTGAAACACCTACAGTAAGACCAACTCCAACTGGTGCTAGTCGAAGCAATAATGGCAGTACTTCATTCACTCCAGATCCTCGTGCTGGAAACTTTAAAACTGCAACTGTTGATGGAAGTAAAACAAATACTCAACCATACTCTAGTGCTACAGTAAATAATGCTACTACTAACAAAGTTGCAAAATTACCTGATTCAACTGTAAACTATTCAGATGATGCAGACGTAACACCAGGTGAATCAGATTGGCAACCAAGACCAAACACAGTTGTTCAACCACCAGTACAACCAAAACCTGGAAGCAATACTGTAAGCGACGATGCTGGAACTAAGACAAGTCCAATGCAAGAAAGTTTATTCGCTAGAAAACGTAGACTTGCAAGACTAAAGGCAGAAAATGCCAGAGCTCGTGGAGCCAAAGTTGTTGGTAGCGGCGGAGCTGGTACAAGCAAGAGTTCACTTTTTAAATAGGCAGTAAAAAATGGCAGAAAACTATCAAAGAAGTAGGGGAGCTCCAGGAGCATACAAAACAAGTGCAGGAGGTACTCCAGCTGAATCAGGACCGTTTCTTGGTGAAGTTGTTAATAATATTGATCCTATTAGAGCTGGCAGACTACAGGTTTATATAGAGTATATTTCTGGTGACGATAAAAACAACAAAGACCTGTGGCGTACAGTAAATTATATTTCTCCCTACTATGGATATACTCAACAAAGTGCCCAGCAACCAACTGGCCCAGGAAGTTTTACCGGTAACAATCATGCCTATGGATTCTTTGGAACTCCGCCAGACCTTGGAACAAAAGTAATTTGTTTCTTTGTAAACGGCGATCCAAACGAAGGTTACTATCTTGGTATGCCAATATCGCCAGGACTTAATCATATGGTTCCGGCAATTGGATCAAGCAAGAAATATGTTGATGACAGCAATTCTCCATTATTCGCTAACAAATCAAAACTACCAGTTGTAGAGATCAACAATTCCAATGAAGCAATATCAGAAAATCCAAGATTCTTTGACCAAACCAAACCAGTTCACAGTGTACTTGCAGGACAAATGCTTTCCCAAGGTGTAATAGCAGATCCTTTGATTGGACCTATTGGTTCAAACAGTCAAAGGGAATCGCCAAGCACAGTATTTGGAATAAGCACTGCTGGTAGACCTGTTTATCAGGGAGGATTAACTGATGCACAAATAGCTGCTAAAGTAGCAAACAGTACTCTTCAACCAAACGAAACTACGATAATAGCACGTAAAGGTGGACACAGTCTTGTAATGGATGACGGTGACCTAACAGGTGAAGATAACCTTACACGAATTCGTACCAGTGCTGGTCATCAAATAATGATGAATGATACTGCTGGTAAACAAACAATTCATATTATGCATGCCAATGGACAAACCTGGATAGAACTAGGTCACGAAGGTACTATTGATGTATATGCATCAAACAGTTTAAACATAAGAAGTGCTGGCGAACTCAACATGCATGCTGACAGAAATATAAACATTGCCAGCGAAGAAGGTAGCGTTAATATTTTTGCAAAACGTGCTATGAGTTTGGAAACTGGAAGTCTAAGTTTGACCGGAAACAATAGCATACTGGCATATAGCAAAAGTTCAGTTGGAATTAAAAGTGACGGATCGTTAAATCTAAACAGTAGAACTGGAGGATGGGGTGCAGGCACTGGACTTACTCTTGAAGCTGGTTGTATCAAGTTAAACAGTGGATCAGCATCTCCTGTTTCAAAAACAGTAGAAATTCCAAAGTTGCGTTTGAGTGATACTAAGTTTGATCCTCAACAAGGATGGATTCAGGATCCAGCGTCAATAGAAACAATTGTTACAAGAGCACCAACACATGAACCTTTTGCGGCACGTGGTACAGGTGTAAACACCAGTACTAGCCTTGAATCAACTGCTGAACAAGTTCCGTTGGAACCAAAAACACAAGAAGCAGTTACCAAAGCTGAAGCAACTGAAATTGATGCAGTTAACGAAGGTGACTACGAAAAACAATCTCAAGCAAAAACAAATGTTGGTAAAATACCACCAGAAAAAGTAACAAGTATGGTAGCACAGTCAAGCAAACTTGTTCCACAAGACTTCAATGAAATATCTAATGCAAACGGAGTGGGTAAATTTGGATTCAGTGCCGCCGAACTAGAAAAAGGTGGACTTCTAAAGCCAGGCACAAGTGAATTCTTTTTGAAAGATGCTACTGCTGATCTAAATACTGTGCTAGGAAGTTCAAGTGTATGGACTGGTTCACAAGGTGTCAATGGACTGAGTGATTTTCTAAACAACGAAACACTTCAAGACGTTACAAAAACAGATTTATTTAACAAAGGACTGGGCGAATTACAAAATGCTGGCATTGTAACCGGACTAGAAGATGAAGCCGCTCTTGGTGGTTTGATAAGTGGTGCAAGCAAGTTTGGTGCTGACGCAGTAAAGAAATGGCAAGAAGGTGCCGCAGTGCTTGGAGAAACATTTGCTGGAGCAAATAGTGCAAAAATAACAAACACACAAATGAATGAAGTTGTAAGAGGTGGACAGTTTTCAGTTCAATTAGCACAACAGAAACTCAGCAACGAAATCCAAGGTTTTTCTACTGGAAGTTTGGGTGCAGTGAATACAACTCAAAGAACAAGTATTGATACTGCCTTAGAAAACATAGTTGTAAACAAAAAGGTCAACGGAATAAGCACGTAAAAAAGAGAAAATAAATACATTATGCCAACATTTATCGGATACAGTACCATTGGAAGGTACAAGAACTACACAGTCACAGATTTTGAATTGATCAAGCGTGATCTCTTAAATGCACTCACGATCAGACAAGGCGAAATGCCTGGCAGACCTAACGTTGGTACAACCATGTGGAGTTTGTTGTTTGAACCTCAAGGTGCTCCAACAACTAAAGCAATCAATACTGAAATACAACGCATTGTTGCACAAGATCCTCGAATAAATGTTTCTGATATCAACGTTTATCCACAAGAAAATGGAATCTTAATTGAACTTGAAGTTGATACTGTAAGCGGACAACAAGGTGAACTACTTAATATATTTTTTAACAGTGAGACCATGAGAGCCGCCTACGCAGACGTGTAGATAAACTGCGTAGTTAATTATGTTCATAAATACCATGTAAGGAAACACACATGGCTAAAACTACAAGACAAACAAGTATATTTGGTGTGGAAGATTGGAAAAGAATCTACCAGACATACCGTGAAGCAGACTTTCAAAGCTATGATTTTGAAACACTTCGTAAGACTTTTATTGATTATATTAGACTATACTATCCTGAAAGTTTCAACGATTATATAGAATCTAGCGAATTTATAGCTATTCTTGATGTTATGGCTTTCATGGGTCAAGCAGGAAGTTTTAGAAATGATCTTAACACACGAGAAAATTTTATTGATACTGCTGAAAGAAGAGACAGTGTAACTCGACTTGCAGAACTAGTTAGTTATACTCCTAAACGTAACACTGCTGCACAAGGTTTTTTAAAAGTGCAAAGTATCAGCACCACAGAAGGTGTAATTGACTTCACAGGTGTAAATCTTTCCAACATCACTATTAACTGGAACGATAGTACCAACCCAAATTGGTTGGAACAATTTACAGTTGTTGTAAATGCAGCTCTTAGTGGGAGTCAGCGTTTTGGAAAACCAGGAAACAGTCAAACACTTTTAGGCGTCGATACAGATGAATACACACTCAATCTAATAGCAGGATTTTTACCAGTTGTGCCATTTAGCCAAGTTGTAAATGGGACCAACATGACGTTTGAAGCAGTTAATGCAACTTCATTAAATGAAACATATCTATATGAGCCTGCACCAGCACCAAGTGGTCCGTTGAACCTATTGTATAGAAATGACAAACAAGGCTATGCTAGTGCAAACACTGGTTACTTTTTTTATTTTAAACAAGGATCTCTACAAGATCAACAATTTAATCTTGGAGAAAGAATCAGCAACAGAGTTGTTAACGTAAACATAGAAGGTATCAACAACGAAGACGTATGGTTGTATCAACTTAACGCACAAAACTCAATAATTGCAGAATGGGAAAAAGTTGAAAACATCTACACTGGTGCAGTTGAAGAACTTACACCTGAACAACGTAGATATTTTTCAATTACATCAAGAACAAACGACCAAATTAACTTGAACTTTGGCGATGGTGTGTTCAGCAGTATACCAGTTGGAACATTTAGAACTTACGTTAGAAGTTCAAATGGTTTAAACTACATTATCAATCCAGATGAAATGCAAAATGTAACTTTTAATATCGGTTACGTAAGCAAAACAGGAAGAAATGAAACATTGACCTTTACTTGTGCATTAACAGTACCAGTCAGCAATGCGGCAAGTAGAGAAAATATAAACGATATCAAACAAAGAGCTCCAGCAAGATACTATACTCAAGATAGAATGGTTAACGGAGAAGACTACAACAATTTTCCATATACTCTTTATTCAACTATAATCAAGTCCAAAGCTGTCAACAGAAGCTCAATTGGTACTAGTAGGTACTTGGATTTAGTAGATATCACTGGAAAATACTCAAGCACAAATGTTTTTGCATCTGATGGCATGATATATGAAAATACACAAGTGCCTAGCTTTACATTTACTTTTGCTGATGCAAATGACATTACCAATGTAATTGTCAATCAAGTTGAACCTCTGTTAGCCAGTAGAGGTATGCAAGAATTTTACTATGAAAATTTCAATCGACCAAGTCTTACAACTTTAAACCTTGAATGGAATCAAAGCACCACTAGTAATAATGAAACAACTGGATATTTCAAATTTGTCTCAAGCGGAGCACCGGCTCCTGTAGGACCTCAAGCAAGCGACAATAAAAAATATATTGCAACAGGTGGATTGGTAAAATTTGTTCCACCAGCTGGACAATATTTTACTGCTACTAATAGACTAGCAGTTGGATCTCCGACACTTCCTGGAGATAAGATGGTACTTTGGGCAACTGTAACTGCATTAGAACTTGATGGTACTAACTTTGGTGTTGGCAATAATGCTGACGGTACTGGTCCTGTAACTCTAAACTCTTTTATTCCTACAGATGCAGTGCCCACAGAGGTAATTGTAAATTTTATTACTGATTTGCCTACCTCTATTGAAACCACAATGAGAGAAAACATTGAACTTTATAGAGATTTTGGTTTGGGTTATGATAATCTTACGCAAACATGGTATATCATCACATCAACAAACCTAGATAGCAGTACTACTTTTAGTTTAGCATATGCTCAAAATACTTCAGGAACTAATTTAGATAATTCTTGGTTGGTTGCATTTGAAACTGATGGCGTAACCTACACAGTAAGCTCGAGAAGCTTAGATCGTTTTTGGGCTAGTGTACTAGAAACACGTTTTTTCTATGATGGAACACAAAAAGTTTATGATCCAAAAACAGGCAAGGTTGTAAATGATTTCATAAATGTACTAAAAACAAACAATTTACCAGACTCTAGTTCAACACTAAACAGTGATGAAATATTGGATATAATTGGACAACCAGTTGAAGCAGACGGATTCATCGATGACTTTAGAGTAAGAGTCAGCTATAAAGACTCAGACAATGATGGCATTCCAGACAATCCAGATTATTTTGAAACATTGGTGGCACCAGATACCAACCCTAATAGCAAAAGAGTATACCTTCAGCAAACTATAGATTTTGATAATCTTGAAAGATATACTCCGCTTGCAAGTGGAGTAGTCAACGGCACTTATGCAACAAAAGATGCAATTGAACTAGATAAAAGCGAATACGTAGATGGACAGGTTTTCTATGCGTACACAGATGAAAAATTCTATAAACTAACTGTCGCCTATGATGGTACTAGAACCATCAGTGAAGTCACTGGCTATCAAACTTATGTTGGAAGACAAGATCTTTATTTTCAGTATAGACACAATGCACCACTGAGTCGACGTATTGACCCAGGTACAACCAATATCATTGATATTTTCCTTTTAACACAGTCATATTACAATGCATATCAAAATTATCTAAGAGATACCACTGGTTCGGTTAAAGAGCCAGCAAAACCAACAATTGATGAACTTACTACTTCGTACAATACACTTGATCAATATAAAATGATTTCAGATAATATTATCTTAAACAGTGTAACATTCAAACCATTGTTTGGAATCAAAGCACAAGAAGAACTTAGAGCCACTATTAAATGTGTGAAAAATGCTACAAGCACAGTAAGCGTAAGTGAAATAAAAAGTCAAGTTGTTAATGCAATCAATCAATATTTTACAATTGAAAATTGGGATTTTGGAGACACATTTTTCTTTTCAGAGCTGAGTTCTTATCTTCATGATCAACTTGGTTCAATCATAAGCACGGTTGTGCTTGTGCCTACAAATCCTTTGAAATCTTTTGGTGATTTATACGAAATAAGATCTCAAGCAAACGAAATTTTTGTGAATGCCGCGACAGTAAATGATGTTGAAGTCATTGATGCACTGACCAGCAGTCAACTTAGAACTGCACCAAATAGTGGAGTAGTTTAAGATATGGCTAAGCGTATTCGCTCAGAAGATTTCTTACCTGAAATCTTTCAAACACCAGCAAACAAGCAACTTCTAAGAAGTACTCTTGATCAACTTACACAAAATCCTAAACTTAAACCAACAGAAGGTTACATAGGACGTAAGATTGGCCCAGGTGTTACTGCTAGTGACAACTACATTCTTGAACCATCTCAAACTAGAACAGATTATCAACTGGAACCAGGTGTAGTTCAACTTAAACCTGATACAAGTACAGTTGACAACGCAATTACCTATCCTGGCGTCATTGATAGTTTAAAAATGCAAGGAGCAAACACTACAAGACACGATAGGTTGTTCAATAGCGAGCATTACAGCTACGATCCAATGATTGATTACGATAAATTTGTTAACTTTGGACAGTACTACTGGATACCAGCAGGTCCAAATAGTGTAGATGTTTTTGCAAACACAATTCCAACCGCGGACAATTTTGACGTAACCCACAGTGAAGGCGGATATAAATTTAGTGGTTATAGTGGCACACTGCCTACTATCACACTTGTAAGAGAAGGAAATTATACATTTGATGTAAATGCAAGTGGACGTAATTTTTGGATACAAAGTGTTCCTGGAACCAGTGGTGTATTACCACAACAAGCCAACCAAAGTTCTCGTGAAGTACTTGGAGTAAGCAACAATGGTGACGATGTTGGCACAGTTTCTTTTAATGTTCCTGCAAAAACTGCACAGAATTTTTTCTTTAATCTTGCTGATATAGGTTCAACTGACCTAGTAGAAGATACACTACAATTCAATCAAATTAACAATAGATACGTTGATGTATTTTTAGAAGAACATGGCGGTATTGATGGGATCACTGATCTACAAAATCGCACACTTATTTTCAACACAACCACAGACCAAGGCTGGGAAGACGAAGAACCATTTAGCAGTGAAGGATTTGATACAACAGCATTTAGTGATTCAGGTGCTATTGCCACCGACCCTGAGCGTTACGTTCAATGGCGTATCAATTACAACTACGACGATCCTCTTCGTCCGTTTATGGAACTTACAAAAGTTCAAAGCATAGCAAATCTAAGTAAAACAAAGATAGAATATGGCACAGAGTACTCTGGTAGCACCATGTACAAAACTGCTGAAGGTGTGTTTGCACGACAGCCGCTGATAACTGCTAATCTTGATATCTTGTACTATCAAGATGGAAGCGATGAAACCAATTTTGGTGTTATAAGAGTAGTTGATCAAATAAATTCTTCAGATTTGAATATTGCAGACATACTAGGAAAAGCCAACTACACATCACCAAATGGTGTGGTTTTCACCAATGGATTGAAAGTCCAGTTTATTGGAAATGTAGTTCCTGCTAGTTACGCTAACATAGAGTATTACATAGAAGGTGTTGGTACTGCAATTGAATTTGTAAAAGTCACAGACCTTATCACTCCTGAGACCTATACAAAATCTGATACTGTACCTTATGATAGTACATCATTTGATGAAGGTGGGTTTGATGCCACTGCCGATGCTCCGCTTGTACAAGATTATCTAACAATTAATCGTGCAAGTATTGATCTAAATTCATGGAGTAGAGGCAATAGATGGTTTCATATTGATGTACTAACTGCAACTGCAACCTACAATAATACAGTACTAACCTTAGATAATGATGCAAGAGCTAAACGTCCAATTATTGAATTTATTAAAAATCTAAGATTGTATAATTTTGGAACTCTTGCTACACAACCAGTTGATATTATTGATTTTGAAGAAACTGATGCTTTTAGTAATATAAACGGAACCTCCGGATATTCAGTAGATGGCTATACGCTTATTGAAGGTTCAAGAATTATATTCAATGCAGATATTGATCCCGAAGTTAGAAATAAAATTTACACAGTGCAATTTGTTAACCTAGGAGCAGGTGATGTAATTGACTTACAACCCGCAAGTTTAACTGAACCTGACGTTGCAACTAATACCACAGTTGTTGTAAGATCTGGAATTACCGAGCAAGGAAAAGCATACTGGTTCAATGGCACAACTTGGACAGAAGCTCAACAAAAAACAGATACAAATCAAGCACCATTGTTTAACGTATATGATGCAAGTGGCTACAGTTTAAGTGATAGTTCAGTTTACCCTTCAACTACTTTTGCAGGAACTAAAATTTTCAGCTATGCACTTGGCACAGGAACCACAGATCCTATTATTGAACAACCTTTAAAATATCTAACCATCAACAACGTTGGTGATATTGTGTTTGATAATAATTTTTATTCAGATACATTTACCTACGGTTCAAGTAACAATGGCACCACCGCAAATATTTCTCTTGGTACAGTAAGACAGTACAACACAATTGATAGTTTTACTAAACTACTTGGATGGCAAACCAGTTTTACAAATTATGTTCAGCGTCAAAGTTTTAGTTTTGAGTTTGATGGCAACCCGTTGGTACTCGACATAGAAGTGTCAAGTGATACAAGTCTTGTGCCAGTAAAAGTTTTTGTTGAAGGACAATTTGTACTACCTAGCACCTATACCTATGCAACTAACAGTGCAGGTATAACCGAAATCACATTTAATGCAAACATAGTTGGACAACCAGCAACTGTTCCGCCAACAGGATCAGTAATAGAAGTACAGGTAATAAGCGATAGTGCAAGTAGTGTTGCTTTTTATACCATTCCAGACAATTTAGAATCAAATGCACTCAATGAAAATAGTTCTACTTTTACTTTAGGTACAATTAGAACACACTATGAAAGTATCTGTCAAAATCTTGAACATTTCTCAGGCAAGATACACGGAGCAAATAACATACGTGACCTTGGTAATGTTGTTCCATATGGAGATTTAATACTTCAACAAAGTGCACCATTGACACTTACAACTCCTTTTATAAATGAAAGAAGCACTGATTTCTTTAGAGCATTGGAATTCAATGCTTCTGAGTATAATAAAACCAAGAACAAAATACTTGATTACGTTGCAAACAACGATTGGGAGAACAAAACTGCGGCTGAGATTCTTGATCAAACTCTACTGGCAATAAACGCAGGAAAAACTTCATCTTCATCATTCTACTGGACTGATGCTATCCCAAGCGGTACGACGTATGAACAAACAACATACACTGTGACTCCAATCACAACAAACGTGTTTGATACACTATACAGTTATAACTTTATATCAGCAAATTACCAAGGTTTGCTGGTGTATTATATTCCAGTTTCAACAGGTGTAGAAACACAACTAATTGGTGATGGGCATGAATACACAGTTGCTACTGATGGTCCAAGAATTACAATTAACAGTGCTGCTATCACACTAGCAATTGGCGATAAAATCATTTTAAGAGAATACAAAACGACATATGGGAGTTACGTGCCGGCTACTCCTAGCATGTTAGGCTTATATCAAGTGTATATGCCACAAACGTTCCTTGACAACACCTATGTAGAACCAACAAATGTAATACAAGGTCACGATGGTAGTATCACAGTATCATTTCCAGATGGTGATTACAGAAATAGTGTGTTATTAGAATTTGAAAAAAGATGTTACAATAATATTAAACTAACTGCTGATGAAAAATACAATCCTACACTTCAAGCTGTTGATGTTATTCCAGGACAGTTTAGAACAACAGACTACACACTCACTGAGATAAACGATATTCTAAATGTTAGTTTTCTTGCATGGGTTGGTTCACAAAGAGTTCCATATAAAGTTCAGACCTACGATGCTGATAACGGTTTTACTTGGAACTACAGTCAGAGTGCAAATAGACTAGATGGAAAACCTTTACTTGGCTTTTGGCGTGGCATATATTTTGATCTCTATGATACAGATAGTCCTGATACTCGTCCATGGGAAATGGTCGGTTTAAGTGAAAAACCAGATTGGTGGAACACACGTTATGGTCCTGCTCCTTATACCAGTGGAAATACTGTTCTTTGGCAAGATATGGCTGATGGTAAAATTGCCTATCCAACCGGTGATGTAATAAGATCGCAATTTGTGCGTCCGCAATTGTTGGAATGTATACCGACAGATTCACAGGGTAATCTAGTTGATCCAATGGTCTCTATTGTTGGAAGTTATGATCTAAACAGCTTTAGAAAAAGTTGGGTTGCTGGAGATTATGGTCCTACACAAACTGCTTGGAGAAGAAGTAGCTACTATCCTTTTGCCATACAGAGACTGCTTGCTCTCACCATGCCTGCAAAGTACTTTGGCTTGTTTGCTGATGTAGATTTATACAAATACAATACAGATTTCAATCAATATCTTTACAATAATAGATATCGTATAGACGCTTCGACTGTTGAGGTCTATGGTAATGGAACTGCAAAGCACAGTTTTATAAATTTTGTAGTTGATTACAATAGATTAACAGGAGTTGACAGTACTGCTTTAGTCAAAACAAAATTAGAAAATCTTGACATTCGTCTATGTTATAGAATGGCTGCTTTCAGTGATAAAAGCTATTTGAAAATATTTTCAGAGAAATCATCTCCAAACAGTCTAAACAGTAGTTTGTTGTTGCCTGATGAAAGTTATCAACTATTTTTATACAAGAACCCAGGTTTTAGTGAAATACAATATTCAAGTGTTATTGTTCAAAGAACAAACAACGGTTGGCAAGTTGCTGGTTATTCTACTACTAAACCATACTTTAATATTTTGAAGAGTACGGCTGCAGGTACATTTAGCACCTTCACTGTAAACGGAGACACTTTTAGAGTACCTGAAACATTTACCGATCAAGTGGTACAAGTTCCTTATGGCTATGAATTTACCAGCACAAGTGCAGTGGTAGATTTCTTAGCAAGTTATGGCAAATTGTTGAACCAACAAGGAATGACCTTCGAGTCGACTGAAAATGAAATTATTGTAGACTGGACACAGATGGCCCAAGAGTTTATATACTGGGTTGGACAATCTTGGACTGTAGGAAGTGTGATAAACTTGAATCCAGCTGCAAATGTTTTAAAACTTACCAAAGAAAATAGTGTTGTAGAAAGTCTAGCAACTGAAAATATCAATGATGTAATCTTAAATCAAAATTTTAGATCTTTGTTATCAGAAGACTATGCAGTAGAAAGATTAGGAAATGAACTTAAACTTGTAGGATTGAACAATAATACTTTTAGTTTCCTTCAAGCTAGGTTTACATCTTATGAGCACATTATCGTTTTCGATAACACAAGTATTTTTAATGATTTAATCTATCAACCAGTAACTGGTGCAAGACAAAACAGATTGTTATTAAATGGGTACACTGTCTATGAATGGAATGGAACACTGGACGCACAAGGTTTTATACTGAACCAGGATAACATTAAACCATGGGAGCCAAATGTAGGCTACACCAAAGGTCAAATTGTAGAATATAAAAATGCATATTGGAGTGCTACTACAATATTACCACCAAGCCAAACTTTTGTTTTTGCAGACTGGATAAAGAGTGATTACGCTAGAATACAAACTGGTTTACTTCCTAACCTTGCAACCAAAGCAGATGAATTTCAAGACAATTACAACATTCACACTGCTAATCTTGAAAGCGATTCAACGCTACTAGGACTAGGACTAATTGGATTTCGTCCAAGACAGTACATGCAAAATCTCAATCTTGATGATATTTCACAAGCTGGATTGTATTCCAGTTTCTTAGGAACAAAAGGCACTATTAGATCAGCAGAAATATTTAAAAATGCGTTTCTTGGAAAAGAAGAAGCAGAATATCAAATTTACGAAAACTGGGCAATTCAAAGAGCTATATATGGAGCAAATGCTAACCGAAGTTATTTTGAATTACAACTAGAAGAAAGTAAACTTCTTAGTAATCCAAGCACAGTCGCAGTGATTGCCCCTAATACTACTTCAACTGCCGAACAAACAGTTTTAATTGATGATATCTACAAATCAAGTTATAAAATAAGCACCACTGATATATTACCAACAATAAATGGTATTCCAGATACCGTTGGATTGCCAAGTGCTGGTTATGTAAATTATGATGATGTTGATATTAAAGTTTTTGATTTTGATGATTTAACAACAGTTATAAACAATCTTGATAATATTGTGGTAGGAACAAATATTTGGGTAGCAAAAGCAAACAGTTACGATTGGAATATTTACAGAGTTAATCTTGTAAATTCTACACTTACTACAGTGGTTGACAACCTAAACGGAACTTGCACATTTACTTTTGATGTTAATCATGGTTTAAGTGTTGGACAAAGATTGATAATAAAATTTTTCAACAGTGCAGTTGACGGTGCTTACATTATACAAACTGTACCCGGACTTAAAACACTCACAGTAAATCTCAGTCTGCCTGAAGATGTAACAACAATTACAAATGGAGATGGAAGAGCCTTTACACTAGAAAGTGTAAGAGTTACTCAGCCAAGCGATATTGCTGGACTAAGTTTTAGTACAAGTTTAGTTGCTACAAATCAAGTATGGGTGGACAATAACGGTAATGACAATTGGACAGTGCTACAAAAACAAAATCCATTTTCAACCACAGGCGAAATACAAGCTGAAACACCAGTTATAAATGATCTATTTGGAACCTCTTTGGCACAAGGACTAAACAATGATGGATTGATTGTTGGAGCAACAGGATACGCAAGTGGCACTGGTGGTGTTTATGCGTTTAACAAGTTAGAGGATGGGTCAACAATCAATGGTTCAACTTATGCTCAGCAAACAATTCTTTCTCCTGATGCATCACAACCGTTCACAGGTTTTGGATTTAGCACTGATGTAGGTGATACTGAATGGGCCTTAGTTGGTGCACCTGATTCAGATTCTGATAAAGGTTATGCAAGTGCTATTCTTAGAAATTCCTCAGACGGAACTTATAGTTTTTATCAGCACTTTAACACAGGAACAAATGACGCTGATAAATTTGGTTATAGCGTAGCAGTTAGTGATGATGAACGCTGGATGTATATTAGTGCTCCGGCTGATAACAAAATTTATGCATACAACAAAGTAAATGTGCAAACACAGAGTTTAACATTCACTGGCGACGGAACAACATTTAGTTTTGTGATAGAACCAACAATTCAAGTTGATGCCAGTGACGGAACTGCCCAAACACAAATTAAGGTTACTCGTAATACACTTGAACAGACTGCTGGTGTTGATTATACAGTAAGTACTTCAGATGGAATACAATCAGTAGATTTCACTGTTGCACCAAATCTTGATGATGCAATTGTTATTACTAGACGTGAAAGTCAAACTTATAATCCAAGTGTGTTGACTACAAACTTTAGTTTTACAACTTTGTTTACAGCTAGTGACATTTATTCAATGACTGTTATACAGGACTCAGTTTTATTACGTCCATTTTTTGACTACACAGTTGTTGGAACTGACATTGTATTAACTTCAGGAATAAGCTCAGGAACTTTAACAATAAATGCAAAAACACATTGGGATTTTGTAGACTCATTTAGTTCAACTAGCATAGATTCAACAATTGATCAATTTGGTTACAGTATTTCAACAACAACCGATGGTAGACAAATACTAATAGGCACACCAGATGCCACAGTCGCAACAAATCAGTTTGCTGGTGAGTCCTTTATTATTGATAGAAGTGTTGAAAGGTTTCAGGTAACAAATGCCGCAACTGTTGCTTATACAACATCAGTAGCACCAACTGGTCCAGTTACAGTCAAACTTAACGGAACATTTTTAATTCCAACTGGAAACGCAAACAATGCACAATTTAGTGTTGCTGGCAGTGTGGTAACAATCGGAACAACACTTAATCCAGTAACACTTGCAGTTGGTGATATAATCGAAGTTGAAACCAATAGTTTTACCACACTACAAAATTTTAACAGTGCATTGAACGGAGAAAATTATTATTTTGGTCGAGCAGTTGACATGTGTTCGACAAATTGTAGTGCATACATTAGTATGCCACACGATAGTGCAATTGCAGTTGAACAAGGTAGTGTAGAGCGTTGGATTAATCAAAGTAGACTGTTTGGAACTATTACTGGTACTGTTTCTAATCCTGTGCTTAGTGCCGCAGACAGTATACGTATCAACAACTATTATGTAACACTTACTGGCACAACAGTTGAAAGTTTGGTTACTGATATTACAAATGCAAATATTCCAAATATAGCTGCTGCCACTGTAAATGGTGCATTACAAATTACATTGGTTGATGTTCAAGCTGGAGAACAGTTTATCAAACTAGAAGTAGCACCGGGTACAGGAACTGCATTCAGTGATTTAGGATTGAAACCTTGGGTATATGCTCAAACAATTGTGCCACCATTTACGCAAGAATATGCACATTTTGGCACAAGTATAAACATAAGCGATGATGCACTTACATTAAGTGTTGGAGCTCCAGACGCAACTGCATTCTTATCTACTACTTTTGATAGTTCAACAACAGATTTTGATTCTGGATCAACAAATTATGTAGACCCAATGCCTGAATCAGGCGTTGCATACACATACGATTATCTAAGCTCTGCATCTCCAAGTGCAACCAACCCAGGCAAATTTGTTTATGGACAACAAATTTATGATATGAGCATTACCAGCCTTGACAAGTTTGGAAGTAGTGTAAGTTACGTAGATGGAATCTTACTTGTTGGTGCACCAAATGATGATCTTGGAGATAGCTCTGGCAACTTTGGTCGTGTAACACAGTTTACAAATGCAGATAACGAACCAAGTTGGAAAGCAAGATATACCGAAACACCAGTTGTAAATTCAGCATTGCTGAACAGTGTATTCATATACAATAAAGTTTCTAATAGTATTACAAGATACTTGGATTTCATTGATCCACTGCAAGGTAGAATACTAGGTGCCGCAAGAGCAAACATAGACTACACAGGCGGAATTGATCCTGCGTTGTACAACACAGGCACAGTAAACAATTTTGGAAGTATGTGGAGAGAAGAACACCTTGGCGAAATTTGGTGGGATCTATCAACTGTGAGATTCATAGATTATAATCAGGATGACATACAGTTTAGAGCAAGACGTTGGGGGCAGTTATTCGACGGTTCGAGTGTAGATATCTACCAATGGACTGAAAACACCGTACCGCCTGCAAACTATAGTGGACCTGGAACAGTCTATACCACAGATAGTTACACAACTATAACCTACCTCGACAGTGCTGGAACCTTTGTAACAAAATATTTTTATTGGGTTAAAGGATTAACTGCTATCAGTCCAAATAAAACGCTTAGTTCAAGTGGTATAGAACAGTACATTTCTAATCCACGTGCCAGTGGTATTAGTTATTCAGCCGCAATTGCAAAAAATGAAATTACACTGTTTAACTCAAGAAACCTAATAAGTGCTGATGACTCAATATTGCACGTAGAGTTTGATAAAATTGCCAACGATGATGCTGTTCACAGTGAATATGATATCATAACCGATGGAGACGAGAACAGTTTCTTAGGAACACAATTGTATAGGAAATTGCTTGATAGTTTCTGTGGAGCTGATACCGCAGGTAATGCAGTGCCAGATACAACACTAAGCATTGCAGACAGATATGGTGTGAGTTTTCGACCAAGACAGAGTATGTTTGTTGATAGATTTCTTGCACTCAAGAATTACATGACTAGAGCAAACTCTATTATGAAGTTATATACTATTTCAGAAAGCAAGAGTTTTAAATTACTAAACAGTGAAGAACCTGAGCCAACAACTGCAAGCGGTCAATGGGATAAACGTGTTTTAACCTATGCTGAGCTAACATACCAAGATCTATCACAGGTAGCAATTGGATATAGATACCTAGTAGCAAGCGACGTTAACAACGAAGGATTGTGGTCAATATACACTGTTCAATCAGACCGTACGCTTTTACTGACTCGTGTACAAAGTTACAAAACCGATCTTTATTGGAGTTATGTTGACTGGTTTGGATTAAATGCTGACGGTTCTTTTTATAGTAGTGCTAACCCTTCTTCTTATGAGGTTGCGGTTTACAGTAATTTACTAGCTCTCAATAATGTACAGAACGGCGAATGGGCAACTGTTACTGCAAACAGTAATGGAAAAACAGAAGTGTATCAATATAGCACAACATCAGGCGAATGGACAAGAGTTTATTTAGAAGATGGAACAATTGCAATAGATGCTACTATTTGGGATTACTCAATTGAAAATCCTATAGCTGGTGAAGAACCAATTACAGAAACAAGACAAATATTACAGGCTCTAAACACTGAAATATTTGTAAGCGATTTATTAGTTAGACGTAATGAATTGTTAATTTTGATGTTTGAATTCATCATGAGTGAACAGGCTGCACCAAACTGGTTGTTCAAAACCAGTTTAATTGATGTTAATCATAAGATACGTGATTTGATTGAATATCCAATATTTAGAAGAGATAACCAAGACTTTGTCGAGGATTACATCAAAGAAGTAAAACCATACCATGTACAAATTAGAGAATTCAATCTAAGATACGAAGGCGAAGATATCTACAACGGCAGTGTAACTGATTTTGATTTACCAGCCTATTACGATAGTGCTTTACAACAGTTTGTATCTCCAATATTAGATGATAGTGCAAATCCAGAATCCAAGAGTGCAGTACCAAGTACGTCTTCGTTATGGACTACATTTCCGTACAGTCAATGGTACCAAAATTATCTATTGGTGGTTTCGGGTGCTACAGTGGTCGATGGTGGGTCTGGATATACAGTTGCACCACAAGTAATTGTAACAGGAGACGCAACAACACAAGCAACAATGACTGCAACTGTTAATACTGCAGGCGTGGTAACTAAAATAAATGTTATTACTCCTGGTAGTGGATATACCACAACTCCAATTATTACTATCTCAGGCGGTAATGGTACTGGAGCAACAGCAATAGCAGTACTAGGAACACAACAAGTTCGTGATTTCACAACCACTATTGCATACAACAGAATTACATACTCAAGCACAGTAATAGATTGGACTGCAAATACCTCATACACTACTGGACAATTAGTACGCTATCCAGTTCCAACTGTAGGCGTAGTTAATGTTGCTGAACCTAAAGTTTACAGTGTAACTTCAGATTTCACTTCAACTGCTGAATTTGATCCAGACAATTACACTGTTGTTGATCCTGACTCACTAGATGCTGCTGACAGAACAATTGGATTGTATAATCCTGGTCCAAATGAACCAGGTCGCGAGTTAGCACAGGTCATGACTGGCATTGACTATCCTGGTGTACAAGTTGATGCTCCAGACTTTGATCAAAACACTGGTTTTGATATTGGAAACTATGATATTAATCCATTTGATAATATTAGTTTTGGGCCAGAGGGTGAACCAACATACGACGATTCAATCCTAGATGTAATATATGAAAGCAGTTTCAGCGACACATATCTTGGTACAAGAGCAACAGATATAAATGTCGAAGGAGGAGGATTTGTTGACACGTACAGTTCACATGCTCCTGAAGAACTTGTTCCTGGAAGCGAATTTGATACACTTGATCTAAAAGTTTTTACTAGACCCGGCAGTGATTGGAGCAACAACGGACACGGATTTGAAATTAAAAGCACAAGTAGTACTTTTGAATCAACCGGAGTAACAATTAGTTTTCTAAACCTTATTCAACATCCTGTAAGTCTAAATGTTATAAACATAACAACTAGACAGGTACTTCCACCATCTGTAACTAGCATTAATTGGGTTGCAAAAACTGTGAGTGTTAGTGCTAGTGCAAATGCCAGTGCTGGCGATATTATAAGAGTTGAAGTATATGGACTAGGCGGCGGTTCACAACTTTATAAAGAGAGTTTTGTTGGCAGTAGTATTACAAACCGTACTCAAACGATACCCGTAGCATTTTCAGAAATCGACGAAATGGTTATTTTCTTAGATGGCAGTGAAACAAATGATTATACTTTTGCCGCAAGTGGTAGTTTTGCAACAGAAATCACTTTTACAACACAACCTACTAGCACCCAATGGCTTACAATTGTTGCTCTTGGCGAAACCACTCCAATACAACGTAGTTGGAGCACCGAGGTAAATGATTATTTTAACTATGATGGGTCTACAACACAATACCCATTGACTGCAAGTCTACAAGGTACAAACATTGCAAACATGGTTGTTGATAGAGATGGTTTTAGATTACGTCCACCAGAAGGAATAGAATACACCGGCGACGGATCAAGCCTTGGTCCTTATTACCTAAGTACTACTGCAAAAACAAATCAAGCATTAATTAGTTCTGCTGATTTACTAGTTTACGTTGATAATGTCAAACAGAATGTTGCAGTAAACTGGACTCTAAGCCCATGGGACGGCAGTAGTGATAGATATATTGAATTTAATACACTGTCTTTACCAGCCTCTGGATCAAGGATTGAAATTTATACCACCACTGAAGCTGATTACACAATTGTCAACACCAGTGACATAAACCTACGAGTAAGTGCAGCTTTTAATGCACTTTTTGATGTTACTACATACAACGATACATCTCAACAGAATATTATGACCAAGGTGTTTGTTGGACCTACAACTGAAGGTGTAACCACTGGCATTGCATACGATGAAGATACATATGACGAAAGTACTTTTGACGAGACAATTGGATCTACAATTGAAACAAATAATTTTGCACTAGGAAGATTAGTAACTGAAACACAAAGAATTATTGTTACTCTAAATGGACAATATTTGCAACCTAACATTGATTTTACAATAACAAATGATAACCAACTTAGTACATTAGTTCTTAATCTAAGTATTTTGAATGCGTCAGATGTATTAGCAGTAACAATGTTCACAAATAGTGTTGTACCAAACAGTCTTAACTTCCGTATTTTCCAAGACATGCTTGGTAATCAAAAACTGCTTAGGTTTAACAAAACAAACACCACAGAATTAGCACAGGCAGTTGCAATCTCAGATGATATTATTTTTGTAAATGATGTTACCAAGTTAGGCGAGCCTAATCTTACACAAGGCATTTTTGGACAACTGATTGTAGGTGGCGAAAGAATAACTTATAGATCAAGAAATACAGGGAACAATAGTGTAAGCGGTTTAAGAAGAGGAACTGCGGGCACTGGAATATATCAACATGCAGTTGGTGCAACTGTAAGCGATGTTGGTGTTGGACAACAACTTCCTACTCGCTATCAAGAAAAAACCACAACAGATAAAACAAATGTAGGCGACGGATCAACCAAAGTTTTTGAAACTTCAATAGTTGTACCAGTAACACTTGACAGTACTGAATTAAGTGATGCAGTTACAGTCACAGTTGGAGGAACTGTATTGGTACCTGAAACAGACTATACGGTAACAGAAGTAAATGCAACTAGTACCGAAGTTACATTGGTAACTGCACCTGGAGATGGAGTAGAAGTGTATTTTAGTCAAGAAACTGCAAACGTAATGTATGCACAAGGTGTTGATACTGCAAGTAATGGCATTGCACTACAAGATCAAACTACACCAGCTGCTCTGTTTTTGAAAGACTAGGTAATTTATTAAGGTAAATACAGCATGGAACAAGAAAATGCAAATGAGGAATCAGTGACAGAATCAGTTGACGAAGTTCGTCCAAATGAAAATGGTCAAATTGCTATTAGTGGACACATAAAAATATTTGATCCTAACAGTGGTGAAGTCATTGTTGATAAACGCAATGCTATTCATTATGAAAATATAAGTGAAGCATTAGCAAACAGTCTTGCAAACAAAGCAGTTGGACAAATATATAGCATGGCATTTGGAAATGGAGGTAGTAGTGTTGATACCACTGGTGTAATTACCTATTTGCCACCAAATACAACCGGACAGAATGCCAATCTATACAATCCAACATATTCAAAAGTTGTAGACGATAACAGTGCAAGTAACACTGATACCACACGAAACAAACTAACAGTAACACATACAACTGGCAAGGTATACACAGATATATTGGTAAGTTGTTTATTAGATTATGGTGAGCCTTCAGGGCAACAGGCTTTTGATAATTCAACCGACTTTAATGGCGATTATGTTTTTGATGAATTAGGATTAAAAACATGGAACGGCAGTGCAACTGATCTAAGATTAATAACACACGTAATTTTTCATCCAGTGCAAAAAAGTTTAAACAGACAAATACAAATTGATTATACTGTGCGTATACAGACTTTAACCAATTTGAGTTCTACATAAATACAGGTATATTACTAAAATAATAAATACACTTGTAGTAAACGGAGTAAAACAAAATGGCATACACCATTAACCTAACAGATGGTACAATATTTGCAGTAGTTGCAGATGGTACTATCAATACAGATTCAAGTCAAACGCTTGTTGGAAAAAACTACGCTGGATATGGAGAGTTTTTAGATGAGAACTTTATTAGGCTTCTTGAAAATGCAGCCAACACCAGTGCACCAGGAGCACCATTAACAGGTCAGCTTTGGTATGACAAAACCAACAACATAATTAAAGTTTATAACGGTACAATATTTAAATCATTATCAGGTGCTATAGCATCCACAAGTCAACCAAGTTCAAATGTAGAAGGTGACTTATGGTTTGATTCAACAAACGACCAGTTAAAAGTTTACAATGGATCAAGTTTCATAACTGTTGGTCCTGCTAGTACAAGTGGACAAGGAACATCAGGCGCAATAGTTGCAACAATTTCAGATAATGTTGCCACAGACCATGTTGTTGTGCAGATGTATGTGAACAATGTAATAGTTTCAATTTTCTCAAAAGACGCTACGTTTACTCCGGCAGTAGCTATTTCAGGATTTGCAACTATAGGTCCAGGTTTAAACATGAGCACCGCAGTTTCAAATGCAGTGTTTAACGGAACTGCAACAAACGCAGATACACTAGATAGTTTAAACTCAACATCATTTATGAGATCAGATGCTGCTACAAGTAATGACACAAGCATAAGTGTTTTATCTGATACTGGTTTATACATTGGTGGAGATAGTGACGGTCATATAAGTGTAAGTGGAACAGATGTAAGAATTGACAACGACACCCAAGACGGTGATCTAATTTTCCGTGTTAATGATGGTGGTGTAGTTACCACTGCAATGACAATTGATGGTGCTACATCAGTTGTAAACATCAACACAAGTTTAAGTGCAACTGGAAATGTAAGTGCTGGTAACTTAACTACTGCTGGACAGGTTGCAGCTGGTGACATTACGGCTACAACTACAATCACTGCCACAGGCAACGTTGCTGGTGGTAACTTAACCACTGGTGGTGCAGTTTCAGCAACTGGAAATGTAACTGCCGCAAATATGTCAGTAGGCGTTGGTGATGTAGCTGTTGGTAGTATTACAAACAACAATGCAGATGGAGTAGGAAACATTGGAAGCTCAAGTGTTGCATTCAATACAGTTCATGCTCTTGCAACATCAGCACAATATGCTGATATGGCAGAACGTTTTCATGCAGATGCTGAATACTCAGCAGGAACAGTTGTTGAACTTGGCGGTGTAAATGAAGTCACATTATGCGACACAGAATTAAGTGATAAGGTATTTGGAGTAGTATCAGAACAACCTGCGTACTTAATGAATGGTGGTGCAGGCACAGATGCTACACACCCACCAATTGCAATGAGCGGAAGAGTACCTGTAAATGTCATGGGATTTGTTACAAAAGGTGACAGATTAGTTAGTGCAGGTAACGGATTGGCAAGATCTGCAACACTAGAAGAATCAACTGCGTTTAATGTAATTGGACGTGCATTAGACAATAAGACAACAGAACAAATTGGGAAAATTGAAGCAATTGTGAAAATTGTGTAAATATAAATATAATAAAGGGATAACAAATGACTTATAGCTCAGGAAATACCATCTTAGATGATGACTACAACGGCTTCAAAGATGATATAAATGCAATATGGAGCACTGGATCAGGCGATTCAGGATATGGTCAAAGTGCAATAAGTGCAGTAAGTGCAGGATCAACTATAACTGCAACACAATGGGGCAGTTTGTTAACACCAATGACAAGTGCTGGTGCACATCAAAACACAAGTTTATCACCCATAGGAAATCCAAGTGCGGGAGATACAATACAGGCTTACACAACACTAGCAAGTAATATTACGGATATTACAAGTGGTCGTTTGGATGCCAACGCTAGTGGCTCGGACAGTAGTGCAGCTACTACAACAACCAGTGCATGGAGTACCACTGCAACAACATCAAAAACCATAACATTTGCCAGTGCAAACCAACTGCGTTACTTTTTCAACGCTGGTGGTATGATAAGAATGAGTTTTTCACGCTCAGGTGGTTCTAGTACAACACAAAACACCAGTTGGACAAACCTACTAAGTGCAACAGGTACTATTGTTGCAACAGGATCAGCCGCAAGTAAAACTATTGCTGGAACAGTATACACAGGCACTTCAAAAATTGGCGGATCAGGCACAGAGGACACTCTAAATACTGCTTACGGTGCAGTAACAAACTATACCGGAACACCAACAACAATTTTGAAAAAATTTACAACTACCTATCTATACACCAGTAACTTTATTGAAATAAAAGCAAGTGTATCAGGAGCGGTCATAACTTATGCAGTAACACTAGACGATAACGATAGCACAATTGGAACTGATCAGGTAGATGGTACACTAACTATGACAACAGTTATACGTCCACCATCAACAGCCAATCTAACTAACAGCTGGGGAACAGTTTCTCAAAACAGTGCATCGTGGTCATTGTCATAAAATTTAAAAATTAAACCATACAATAGTTTGCATACTAATTAACAGTATGCAAACAGATCAACTTTCCCAAAATATTAAAACAAGATTTAACCATCAACAAGCAAGGACTATTTTGCGTGAAACCTATCAGGCCAAGATGGTTTTTGCACACAATGGCGGCATGTGGCGTGCATCACCTGAACTAATTGTGTTGTGTAATTCGTGCGAAGGCACTGTTGTGCTAGAAGACATATACAATACTCCAGTTAGTGTCGATAGCAATGAATTATGTGACTTGGCAAAACAACGCTGGCAAGAACAAATGAATGCTTGGCAAGCAGAATACAAAGAAATCTCAAAAAATCGATGACCGTTGGTGCTTTGATTTTTGCTTTTGATAGCGAGATATCTTACACTAGATTGGCAATGGAATGTGCAAGTCGTGTAATCAAATATCTTGATATTCCTGTCACGCTTGTAACGGACAAACACATTGACACAGACGTGTTTGAAAAACAAATCATTGTAGACAGAGGTGCTGATACCAATCGTCGATTTTTTGTTGATAGACAATCATCTACAACTTGGTATAATTTTGGAAGATATCGTGCTTTAGAACTGTCGCCATACACCAGAACACTGCTCATTGACAGTGACTATATGATCAACAATGATGCACTGCTACCATTTTTAACAAGCTCACAACCTTTTTTGTGTCATAGATCAGTACAGAGTATACATCATGATAAATCAAGAATAGAAAAGTTTGGTACCAAAAACACAAACATGTGGTGGGCCACTGTGGTTATATTTGAAAAAAGCAATAGTTTCACAGAAGATGTGTTTACAGTTTGGAAAATGGTCCAAGAAAATTATAAACACTATGCTGAACTTTTTGGTTTTAGTACAAAACAGTTTAGAAATGACTATGCACTAAGCATTGCTCTTTTATTGTGCAACGGAAATCTACATCCAACACAGTGTGAAATTCCGTGGCCTTTGTTAAATGTTGATACTGATGTAAAAGTAAGCTATATGGACAACACCTGGTGGATCGAGTACCAAGAAAAAAATAACAATAAAAAAATATGTGTGAAAAACAATGATTTACACGTGATGTGTAAAAGTTATCTAGAAGAATTATATGCAATACCAAGCTGAAAAAGGATACATGATAGTTGCTGGTCTCGACGAGCAAGTAGACTATTTGACATGTGCTATTACTCTGGCACGAAGTATAAAATACTGGCACAAAGATGCAAAGGTTTGTTTGCTTACAGATGCTGAAAATTATCAAAACAGTATCTTTGACTATGTGGTGAATTTTCCTTATGGAAATACTGGTGGATGGACCACCGACTGGCAGGTATTTGAAGCAAGTCCTTTTCATGAAACTGTTAAACTAGAAGCAGATATGGTGGTTAGTGGGCCAATCGACCATTGGTGGACCTTGTTTAGAAACAAGCCAGTTTGGATATCTACAGGATGTAGAGATTTTCATGGAAAGACTTCAAAGAATAGAACTTACAGGAAAATTTTTGATCGTAACAATCTTCCAGACGTTTATAATGCTGTAACCTACTGGCGCATGAGCAGAGAGGCACAAAAGTTTTTCTATAAAATAAGACAAATTTTTGAAGAGTGGAATTCAGTAAAAACTATTATTCAAGGCGCTCAAGACGAAATAGCCAGCACAGACCTGGTTTACTCTTTGTGTGCAGAAGACTACATTACACCTGGTATAGGACCACAGATTGTTCATATGAAGTCACAAATAATTGGAACCAGTGCAGAAGATTGGAGTAAAGAACTTGTTTGGGAAATAGTTGATGGTGTATTACGTATCAACGGACACAATCAAACAGGAATTGTACACTATAATCAAAAACATCTAGCAAAAGATTTTGGAGACTATTATGGGTGAAGATGTACTTGCAATTCTAAATGGTTTAATAGCCGACATAGAAAAAAATAAGGTTGACTACGAGTACAGATTATACTATAATAAAGAAACATGTGAGCCTCTTTTTTATACCATGGATGATAAATCTCAAGGTGATTATATTGTAGTCTCAAAAGAACAATATACCGAAGGACGTTATGATGTTAGGATACGAAACGGTACTATTGAAAAATTAGTAGATGCTGAAATTTGGACAAAACTTGTACCAGATCAAGATGGATCTACCTCAACTAGAGCAGATAATATTATGATTGTTGACCAAGAAGGTCCAACCAAGTGGAAGCTCAAGACTTACTACCAAGATTAGGTAGAAGGAGTAAAAATGAGAAAACTTTTATCAATACTGTTTGTGATACTTTTTGTAACTATCGCAAGTGCAGAACCTGTGCCGTCCCCTAAACCTCGACCAAAAACACAACTGCTTCTCAATATCACTATTCCCTGTAGAGAAGATGGTGTTGACTACATCAGTGAAATTACAAATTATTACAAAGAAGAAGAATTTGCAAGTGGAACTTTTACTTTTAAACCAATCAATTTAGATGGCTTTCAAGAGGCTGACTTTCTTATGTATGTTTCTAAAGATCGCAAGACTTTTAGTATATTTTCTTTTCAGGACTTTGGTGATAGACAGGTAGCATGTGTTATTATAGGTGGAAATGACTTGGAACCGTTTGATGGGAAATATAGACAATGACAAATTCTGTAGATGTAGCTGACCTAGACTGTATATACCTAAGCTATGACGAACCTCAGAAGGAAGAGTTTTGGATTAAGATACAAAACATGGTACCTTGGGCAAAACGTGTAGATGGTGTAAAAGGTAGTGATGCTGCACACAAAGCCGCCGCCGAAGCCAGTGATACAGAACGTTTTATCTTAATTGATGGTGACAATCTACCTGAAGAAAGTTTTTTCAACGAAACCTTAGAATACAAAACAGAACAGTACGAACAAGCAGTCTACAGATGGCGTGCCCGTAACGATATAAATGGACTTATGTATGGCAACGGTGGCATTAGTTCATGGACTAAAACATTTGTGAACAACATGCGTACACATGAAGCAAGTGAAGGTGCAGATGAAACTGATGTTGAATTTTGTTTTGATGATCTTTATTGGCCAATGTATAACTGCTATAGCACAACATACCCAGGAGGCAGTGAGAAACATGCTTTTCGTGCGGGCTTTAGAGAAGGCGTAAAAATGTGCCTTGATAGAGGAACCAAGCCGAGTGCGAGTGAATTTAAAGAACGTGTACATAACAGGAACTTGGACCATTTAACCATCTGGCACAATGTAGGTGCAGATACTGAACATGGACTGTGGGCAATTGCAGGATCAAGGTTAGGCACATGGAAAACCATGCTCAGTGATTGGGATTACAAACAGGTGCAAGACTTTGCTTTACTTGAAGATATGTGGAACGATGTAAAGCACCTTGCTCCAGGCGAACTTGTAACACTAAAAATGGAAGAACTTGCAAGGCAACTAGGGTTGCCAATGAACATTTATACTCCTGTACAAAGCAAATTTTTCAAACATCACTATCGTAGTAACTGGCATAATCAAACAATTATGACCCGTGAAATTGATGTAATTAGGAGACAAGAAGGTTGGTAACTGCAAATGTAATTACCAGTGATAGCAAAGTTTGGAATTTAGGCGAAACTGTTCAAGCAATTGTAGAAGCAAAAAATACAAATCAAGACTTAATTATAGATTTGCTCGATGAAGGTCCTAATTTTGAAGTATTAGATCTGCTGAAGTATATAAGTGACTGGGAAGATCGTACCACTGTAATTACACGTAATATAGTACAACCACCAGTGGGTAATATTAGATTTGTAAAGCAAAGTCCTCATTTTCTCAGGAGCACAAAAGATTCACTTGCTAATGCCAAAATTAACAAGAATATAAAAAAACCAATTGGCATGTTTATTGGTCGCAGTAATTTACATAGGTTGTACCTTAGCAGTTATTTGTACAAACATAAATTGGCAAATCAAACATTTCATTATAATAATAAATCAGACTTTCATAAAGACAATCTTGGACTAGAAGAATTAATACATGTCTATGGCGTTAAAGCATTACCAAATGCAGTAGATTTGATAGAGGATTCTCCTCTTCTAAAAGACGAAAAAGTATCGTATCCTATTCTAAAAGATCAACACAACAACATACATTCAGAGTATTCTAATTTTTTAGTTGAACTTGTTTGCGAAACATATTACACAGGTCAAACGTTTTTTCCAACTGAAAAAACATGGCGCCCTATTATTTTAGAAACTCCATTTATAGTTCAAGGACCACAGTGGTACCTACATAGACTTAGAGATTTAGGATTTAAGACATTTGGTAGTTGGTGGGACGAAGGTTATAGTGAAGATTCTGCAAATCATCAACCTATAGAAATTACGAAAGTTGTTGACTTTTTAGCGAACAAAGATATATCAGAACTAAATTCTATGTATAAAGAGATGAAACCAGTCTTAGAACACAACAAAAAACGTTTTATGAAACTAACTGATAAAGATTTTGAAATATTTATAAATGACAGATACTAAACAAAATAAAGGTGACAGTGTTGATGAGAATTTTAAAAGCAATTTTCTGTCTGATGCTGAACGTGCCCAACAAAAGTTAGACACTGTGAGTCCAAGTTTCTGTTTAGCAAAATGGAAACAATTAAGTTTGCACTTAACAACGGGAATGAACAATAGTTGTTACCATCCTCCGTTACATAGAGCAGATGCAGAATCAATTAAGTCTAATCCTAGTGCATTGCACAACACAGAACACAAAAAACAACAACGTAAGTTGATGTTGGAAGGCACTAGACCCCCTGAGTGTAGTTACTGTTGGGCAATGGAAGACAATGGAAAACTCAGTGATAGACACTATCGTTCAGGTGAACCTTGGGCAATCAAGGACTTTGAAAAGATCAAAAATGCTCCTTGGGATCAAGATATTACACCAAGTTATGTAGAAGTAGATTTTAATAGTGCATGTAATCTAAGTTGCAGTTATTGTTCTCCACAGTATAGTTCAACATGGATGGCTGAAACAGAACGTGAAGGTGCATGGCCTACATCAACACCACACAATGATCCAAGTCATTTTGTAGGTGAACGCAGACCAATACCAGCACGAGAACACAATCCATATGTTGAAGCGTTCTGGCAGTGGTGGCCAACACTGTATCCTGAACTAGAACATTTTCGCATGACTGGCGGAGAACCAATGATGGATCGTAATACATATCGAGTATTTGATCATGTGTTGCAAAATCCATCAAGCAAACTACATCTTAGTACAACAAGCAACTTTAGTGTAGAAGAAAAACTTTGGCAACGTTACAAAGGCTATGTAACAATGCTATGTGAGAAACCTTACAAGTTAGAACATTTTATGCAATACGTAAGTCTTGATGGAATGTTTGAACCTGCTGAATACATGCGTCATGGGTTAAACTTCGAATTGCTTTGGGATAGAGTAAATCAATTTTTAAGTGATATTCCAGAACGAAATAGCATAACTTTTATTGTAACAATGAACAATCTGAGTATTACCACATTACAAAAGTTGTTCACCGCAATACTTGGATTACGTCAAATCTACAGTAACACCTATCAACGTGTTTGGTTTGATACACCAGTGCTACGTACACCAACTTGGCAAAGTTTACAAATATTGCCAGAAAGTTATGTACACGAGTTGGAAGTTATCAAGTCTTGGATGAACGGAAATTTAGAAACAGAAGAAACACGTTTCAAAGGTTTTAAAGACTATGAGGTTGCAAGGCTTGACAGAGATATTGCCTGGATGCGTAACGGGCAAAAACTAGATCCAGAATATATACGACGCAATAAAGCAGACTTTTACAGATTTTTCAATGAACACGACAGACGCAGAGGCACAGACTTCCTTAAAACATTTCCTGAAATGAAAGACTGGTGGGCCGAGTGTAAATATTTGGCTCACAAGTAGCTATCCATAATTATACATATGAGAACATTTGGAAGTACATTTTCTGGGGGTAGTCAATGGCACAAGCATCAAATAGCCTTGATGCATGATATCTCTGAGCAAATTGAAAAAAATTTCAAAGACAAGAAAAATGTACTAATTAACATGACTTGGTTTGGTCCACAGTTCAAAAATAACAACGAATATGATAAATTTATGGAATACTGCCAATACTGTAGTATAGATAATTTATTTTTACTTGCCAGTGAAGACCCTTGCTTCTTTAACAAACAAGAAACTGACCAATTTATTAAAGCCACTGGTGCTGAAAACATTTATTTGTTGGGACACTTTGATACAGATTACCATTTTAACTTCTTTAGCACAGTTATTGGCAACTATTTTCCTAATTACAAAGATAGCGATTTACTGTTTAACAATCCCCAATACATTTTTATCAACTACAATCGCAAACCTAGAGATCATAGAAAACAGTTTGTACAAATGTTAGATGATCGCAAACTTAGCAAACTGGGGGTGGTTACACTAGGCAACGATCGAAATGTAGGCGAAACAATTGAAGAGTACAAAGAAGGCAACTGGGGTATGCCTGATGATTTTGGAATACCCCATGATATTCATAGTCTTGGAAGGCCTGAGTACTGGCAAAATCATTTTTTGAATGTGGTTAGTGAAACTGATTTTGAAGATCATTTGTGGACCTATATCACAGAAAAAACCTACAAACCAATAATTGGATTACGTCCTTTTGTAATCAACGGACAATTAGAAGTTTATAAGCTGTTGCGAAAGCAAGGATTTCGAACATTCAATCATTATTGGCCTCATATCGATCTTGAAAACTGCAACATTGACGACATACACAAAAACATATGCAATCTAATAGAGTGGTTACAAACACAAGATCTTAAAGAAATGTACCTTGACATGTTGCCAGATTTGCGTTATAATAAAACTAGGTTCGATGAGTTTGCCATTGAACAAAAGTATAAAATGGAGAACTTATTTGCCTAAGCAAGGTAACGAAACCGATCTTGAATATAAAAAACGAGTGCTTGATCCACTTAGTTCAAGTATGTGTGGAGCAAAATGGTACAATGCAACTATCTGGCTAGGTTCAGGTATGACCACAAGTTGTCATCATCCACTTCCTCATAAAGTAAGTGTTGAAGATGTGATTGCAAATCCAAAAGCATTGCATAACACACCTAAGAAAAAAGCAGAACGAGAAATGATGCAACAGGGCAAACGTCCTGCTGGTTGTGAATATTGTTGGAAGATTGAAGATGTTGATAGAAATAATATAAGTGATCGAGTCTATAAAAGTGTAATTTATACCGATGACGAACTTAAACAAGCACACTCAGCATCACCACAAGAAGATGTAAATCTAAAGACACTTGAAATAGCATTTGACAGAACATGTCAATTTGCCTGTAGTTATTGTAATCCTGCGTTTAGTACAACATGGGTAAAAGATATAAAAAACAATGGTGCATATAAAAACTTAGAAAGCGATGGACGCAATCATTTTACTCATGAACATGACAGTTCACAATTGTACAAATACACAGAAACAAATCCTTACATAGATGCGTTTTTTAAATGGTGGGATAGTGACTTACACAAAACGTTAGATGAATTACGTATAACTGGTGGTGAACCAATGATGAGTGGACATCTATGGAAATTGTTAGATTGGTTTAAAGACAACAAAGGAGCAAGTAAAACAAGAATTGCAATAAACAGTAATCTTGGATTAGAAAGTGCAGATATTTTAAAACTGCTCGACAGAGCAGACAGTGCACCACTGGACATTTACACTTCCAATGAAAGTTTGGTAAATCATGCAGAATACATTCGAGATGGTTTAGATTGGAGTGTGTGGTCTAGGAACATGCATTTACTAGCTGGATCAGGTAAGTTACGTGGTTTACACAACATGTGTACAATCAATGCACTTTGTTTAGAAACATTACCAGAATTTTTATCTTATCTACTAAAATTTAAAGCACAATATGGAAGAGATTTTCCTAATTTTACTTTGAACATACTACGTTTTCCTAGTTTTCAATCTCCATTGGTTTTGCCAAACTCGATTAGAACATTTCACAAAGATAGATTACAGAAATGGTATGATAAAAATTACAACAATGAATTATTACACGAACATGAACTAAATCAAACTCAAAGATTAATTGATTATCTTGACGTTGTAAAAACCCCTCACAGTGATGCATTTGATATGCCAAAACTACATAATGATTTTAAACAATTCTACTCACAATACGACACACGTCGAAATAAAAACTTTTTAACAACATTTCCTAGTATGAAGGAGTGGTTTAGTGAGTTATGATTATAATAGCAGTGATCCAATCAAAATAAAATTAAGTGACTTAGAAGAACGTGAACGTTTTCTCCTAAGTGAGAGTAAGACATTTTGTATGTATCCATGGATTCACTTGCATGCCTATCCAACTGGCGAAGCCTATCCTTGTTGTCATGCTGAAATGGGTGTAGGGCAAGTAGGTAACTGCAAGACAAACACCATGACTGAAATTTGGAATTCACCAGAGCAGAAGAAACTGCGTCAAGACATGTTGACAGAAACTAAAAATGCCGCATGTGGTAGATGCTATGAACAAGAAGCATCAGGATTCTTTAGTGGTAGACAAAGTGCAAACAAGCATCACGGACACCATATACACCGAACACAAAACACCACATCAGACGGTGAGTACAAGGACTTTGAAATGACCTACTGGGATATACGTTTTTCAAACTTGTGTAACCTAAGTTGTAGGAGTTGTGGACACATCTTTTCAAGTAGTTGGTACAAAGATCAAGTCGCACTAGCTGGTCCAGAATGGGCAAAAAACAACAACGTATTAAACTATGCAGGACGTTTTAAAACTGATATGATGGAACAGTTGATGGAGCATCTTGACTATGTAGAACAAATTTACTTTGCTGGTGGCGAGCCTTGCATGATGGATGAACATTATGTAATACTAGAAGAATTAGAAAAACGTGGACGTTTTGATGTCAGACTAATTTATAATACAAATTTTACACATGTCCAACTTAAAGATAGATTGGTGTTTGATTACTGGAAAAAGTTTGAAAGTGTAGCAGTAGGTGCTAGTTTAGATGCAATGGGAGATCGTGCAGAATACATACGCAAAGGAACCAAATGGGAAGTTGTAGAAAACAATAGACGCAAGATGATAGAGATATGTCCTCGTGTGGATTTTTATATTTCGCCAACGTTAAGCATTATGAATGCATTGCACATACCTGAATTTCATCGAGACTGGGTTGATAAAGGACTACTTCAAGCACAGGATCTAAATGTTAATATATTACAAGATCCTGATTACTATAGAATTGATATTGCACCGCAAGCATACAAAGATAAGATCAATCTTGCATATCAGGATCATCTTGCGTGGTTACGTCCACAAGACAAATTAAATAGAGCAACTGTTGGTTTTGAAAGTGCATTACAGTATCTTAAAACAGACAACACACATCTATTAGAAAAGTTTTGGCAAAAGACACGTCAACTCGACGACATTCGAAATGAAAATATACTTGATATAATACCAGAACTGGAAGAATTACAGTGAAGTTACCACATGAAAAATTTTGTGTATTACCATGGATAAGTTTAGAGACTTCGCCAATTGGCACAGTTCGTCCGTGTTGTCTAGCAGAAGAAGAAATAACTGATACCGCAGGAAAAAAATATAGTTTGCTTACCACTGACTTAGATGAAATACACAATAGTGAATACATGAAACGTCTACGTGAGCAGTTTGTTAATGGTGAACAACCTGATACTTGTCGTAAATGTTGGAATGAAGAACGCAGTGGCCGAACATCAAAAAGGATGCACACCATTGACAGATTAAAACACATTGTCACAGATACTAAGTGGACTCAAGATGCAAAACCTTTGGTGTTTATAGATTTTAAACTCGGAAACATTTGTAACTTAAAATGTAGAATATGTGGCAGTTGGAGTTCAAGCACGTTTGCCGCAGAAGAAGTTAGTTTTGAAGGTAAAGATAGTTTTCATTATAAAATGTTAAAAGATGGAGCATGGCCAAGACGTAATCAAAAGTTTTGGACAGAAATAGATAAACTTATGGAACAAATACGTTACTTAGAGTTTACTGGTGGTGAACCATTTATGATTCAAGAACATTTTGATTTATTGCAAAGAATGGTTGATCGAGGCATTGCATCAAACGTAGAAATACACTATAATACAAATGGAACACAGTTTCCAAAACATGCTGAATCAATATGGAAACATTTTAAGTTGGTTGAAATTGCTTTCAGCATCGACGATGTTGGACCACGTTTTGAATATCAACGAGCTAATGCTATATGGGACGAAGTAAACGCAAATATGGATCAGTTTGAAGCCATGCGTGATAGAAATACAAACATCCAACTTCAGGTTTGTTCAACTGTAAATGTATTCAATGTCATGTATCTGGAAGGCTTGGCAAATTGGATCGACACACGTAATTTTGATTTTGTGTACTGGAACATGTTGCACGAAGCACGCCATCACAGTGTTAGCACACTACCAGAACGTGCAAAAGAGCTAGTATCTAATAGATTAATGAGCTCGCAAGTATCTGATTTTCATATGAAAGAGTTTGTTAACATAGTAGATTTTATACAAGCAGGTACCAGTTTAGACGGCGAAGAATTACGCAAAAGTGTAGCAGAGGTAGATCGAAGAAGAAGTCAAGATTTACGTACACATCATCCAGAACTAGCTAATGCAATAGATTATGAAGGACCAAGAACATGATATTGGTTGTAGTAGCACTAGAAGAAGAACTGCCAGGGCAGCTACCATCAGGTTATAAAAAACTCGTGACTGGTGTTGGTAAAGTTAATGCAAGTATTGCCTTAACAACCGAACTTGCTTACAATGATCATGCATATGAAAGAATAATAAACTATGGCAGTGCTGGCGGTACCGAAGCACTTAAAGGTCAACTAGTCGGTATAAGTGCAGTAATTGAACGTGATATGGATTGTACACCACTGGGTCTGCCTCTGTATGTTTCACCTGGTGATGAAGAACAAATGATAGTATGTCAGACCAAACACGACAGTTTATACGTGTGTGGCACAGGAGACAGTTTTAGTGTTCCACATATTAACTATCAAGTTTGCGAAATGGAAGCATACGCACTAGCAAAAGTTTGTGCAAAATTTGGAGTTCCATTTGATTGTTACAAGTATATCTCAGACAGTGATGCAGACGGTGAAGATCAAGGGCGTGAATGGGAAGCTAATGTTCACAAAGGTGCAGATCTGTTTAGAAGTATGTTAACACAACAGGATCAATTAGAGCTGTGGTAAACAAGCCAACATCAAAGCCAGAAACTTTGTGTATGGCTCCATGGACACATACCTATCTATCACCTCAAACTGAACGTAGATTATGTTGTGCTAGTAGAGAACCGGCACAGAGCTTTGAGCAGTATATAGACACTGATGCAGGCACAGGAACTTACAATCCATCCACACTCGAAGAGCATTGGAACAGTGATCACATGCGTAGTGTGAGAAGACGCATGATGTCAGGCGAAAAACTTAGTGAGTGTGAAGTCTGTACAGACAAATTATTAAACACTGATGTATATAGAACTTACTTTTGGCACTTGTTTCAACATCGTTATGATGAAATATGGTCTACCACTGACGATACTGGTTGGACCTCAATGAAGCCTATAAGTTGGGACTATAGATTTTCAAACCTCTGTAACTTTAAATGCCGTACCTGTGGTGACATGCTAAGTTCGAGTTGGGAAGCAGAACAACGTAGCCACAACATGATTAATTACAGTAATCCAAAAAACAACTGGATGCGTCCAGAAGTGCGTAAAGAGATTTCACATTTTCAAGATACACAAATTGAAAAAGAGTTCAGTGAAGCAGTAGAAGAACATAGAATTGAAGAAATATATTGGGTAGGCGGAGAGCCTCTGATGTATGAACAACACTGGAGATATATGAAACGCATAGTAGAATTAGGAGATGGTCCTAGGTTGTATGCAAGATATAATACAAACCTAAGCCGTATTGATTATAAAGGCATTAACCTTTACTCAGATATACTACAAAAAATACGTGATTGGCAAATCTGCGCCAGTATTGATGGTACTAGTGCAATAGGAGAATATATTCGCACAGGTTTAAAATACGACGAATTTGTAGATAATTTCAAAAAAGGGTGTGCTATTGCAACCCACAGAAGACAGATGCGTTTGGATTTTACACTTACACTTCCTGGTTTATTTGAAGTAGGACGTATTCAAAAACTAGCAGACGAACTTGATGTAGACGTATTAGCAAAAGTTATTTTTACATTTACACCAGATATAGTAATGT
>Ga0233450_10000648_pt1 | contig 39502 bp, 29 predicted proteins | sample 011ome_30_FD_189956 | JGI IMG/M metagenome (GOLD analysis project Ga0233450, IMG submission 189956) | Coastal salt marsh microbial communities from the Groves Creek Marsh, Skidaway Island, Georgia - 011501CT (spades assembly) | ecosystem: Environmental > Aquatic > Marine > Intertidal zone >... | reverse complement strand
CAAAACCGTCGACCAAAAACGGCTGGCCGGCACGCTTCTCGCGATCCCTATCGTCAACGTTTACGGCTTCAATACCCACTCCCGCTATCTACCCGACGGGCGAGATCTAAATCGATCTTTTCCCGGATCGGCCGGCGGCTCGTTGACCGGTCGACTGGCAGATACCTTTCTGAACGAGGTGGTGGCCAAATCGACCCATGGCATTGATTTGCATACAGGGGGGAGGCATCGCTCCAATTTCCCGCAGATCAGGGCCGTGCTTCGAGATCCTGCCGTGCGCGATATGGCTGAAGCCTTCGGGGCTCCGATCATCATTGATTCAAATATTCGCGATGGATCACTCCGAGAGTGCGCAACAGACATGGGAGTACCCGTCATCCTCTATGAGAGCTGTGAGGCGCTGCGTTTTGATGAGGTGTACATTCGTGCTGGCGTCAAGGGCGTGATTAACACGATGCGCCACATTGGTATGCTGCGAAAATCCCGCTCCAAAAAAGTGAAGAAACCCATCGCCAGCAAAACGACACAATGGGTCCGCGCGCCGACCAGCGGCTTACATCGCATATTGGTCGCGCTGGGTGCTCAGGTGGAAAAAGATCAGGTCGTCGGCATCGTTGCCAACCCTCTTGGCGATGACGAAACCGAAGTTCGCGCGCCCCTAGCGGGCATTGTTATCGGTCGCTCTAACTTGCCGACCGTGTATGAGGGCGACGCGCTATTTCACATCGCTAAGGTATCTGCTCGTACCGAATTTGAGTACGAGGAGTTTCATGAAGAGCTCTTACCGTCGGACTACACCCACAAAGATGATGACCCCGGCACTGCGCCTATTGCTGGATAGGCCGTTGCTGTTTGATAAACTGAAACGCCAGGGCCTGCTAGACCCCGATTACAACGAAGATGATTGAACATTTTTTTTAAAACTAAGCAAGGTTTGCAATTTAATACAGGCTTGGCTATTTACTAAAAGGAGTTTTCGGTGGCGCAGTACGTCTACACCATGAATCGGGTCGGAAAAATTGTTCCGCCCAAACGCGAAATTCTCAAGGACATATCACTGTCCTTCTTTCCGGGCGCAAAGATCGGCGTCTTGGGTCTTAACGGCGCCGGCAAATCGACCCTACTGAAAATTATGGCTGGTATCGATTCCGATATTTTGGGGGAAGCACGGCCACAACCCGGGATAAATATCGGCTACCTACCCCAAGAACCACAGCTCAATCCTGATAAGGATGTGCGGGGCAATGTCGAGGAAGGCGTGCAAGAGGCAATTGATGCGCTTAAAGGGCTCGATGAGATCTATGCCGCCTACGCCGAACCCGATGCAGACTTTGATGAGCTGGCCAAGCAGCAGGCGCGCTTCGAGGATGTAATTCAGGCGACGGACGCACACAACTTGGATACTCGTCTCGATATTGCCGCCAACGCCCTGCGCTTGCCACCATGGGATGCCGACGTCGAAACCTTGTCCGGCGGTGAACAACGTCGAGTTGCCCTCTGTCGCTTGTTACTCTCCGAACCCGACATGCTGTTACTCGACGAACCCACCAACCACCTAGATGCCGAGTCGGTGGCCTGGCTTGAGCGCTTTTTAGAAAGTTTCAGTGGCACCGTTGTGGCGATTACTCACGATCGTTATTTTCTCGATAACGCAGCAGGCTGGATTCTTGAGCTCGACCGGGGTCGCGGCATCCCCTATGAGGGTAATTACTCGACTTGGCTAGAGGCCAAGGAAAAACGACTTGACCAAGAGCAACGAACCGAAGCCGCACATCAAAAAGCCATTAAAGCCGAGCTCGAGTGGGTGCGGTCTAACCCCAAGGGTCGACAAGCGAAAAGCAAGGCACGACTTGCCCGTTTCGAAGAACTCAACTCACAAGAGTTTCAGACCCGCAACGAAACCAACGAAATCTATATCCCCCCGGGACAGCGACTGGGGGACAAGGTTATCGAGGTGCGTAATCTTCGGAAAACCTTCGGCGATCGTTTGCTCTTTGACGACGTCAGCTTCAGCGTACCCAAGGGAAGTATCGTCGGCATTATCGGTGCCAACGGCATGGGCAAATCAACCTTGTTCAAATTATTGATGGGCATAGAGAAGCCCGACAGCGGCGATATCGAAATTGGGGAGACCGTGCAAATTGCCTACGTCGATCAGTCGAGAGACGATCTCGATGGTTCCAAAACCGTCTGGGAAGAGGTTTCTGACGGGTTGGATATCATGCGTATTGGTACCTATGAAATTCCCTCCCGCTCCTACGTGGGTCGGTTTAACTTCAAAGGATCGGATCAGCAAAAGTTCGTGAAAGACCTCTCCGGCGGAGAGCGAAACCGCCTGCATCTGGCCAAACTGCTGAAGCAGGGTGGCAACGTTTTGTTATTGGACGAACCGACCAACGATTTGGACGTAGAGACACTCCGAGCACTCGAAGACGCCATACTAGCGTTCCCTGGCTCGGCAATGGTGATCTCCCACGATCGCTGGTTTCTCGATCGCGTGGCCACGCATATCCTCGCCTACGAGGATGATGGGTCGGTGGTCTTCCATGAGGGAAACTTCAGCGACTATGAGGAAGACAGAGTCAAGCGCCTCGGAAAGGATGCCGAGATGCCGAGTCGCGTGAAGCATCGCAAGCTGATGTCTTGAAAGCAGTGACAGGGTAAACGCAGATGGCGCTGACTTTCGCGAATTAAAACGCCTGATCCCACCGCAGGCCCAGCGTGTAGCCCGAATGGCTCACTCCGCTTCTGCCACCCGTGACACGATAGGTCCCATAGGCCGAGATGCCGTAAGAAAACTGGCCAGCCAGGTTAAACGCTACGTCGTAATAGCGGGCGTCACGAAAATCCCGTTTAATCGTGAACGCCTCACCAAAATTGGCAAGGTCGTGGGCAAAAAGGGCCGACGTGTCGTCCGCTTCCCGAGCGGTCTCTGCGACGTAATGGGCGACAATGCCGGGGGTGATCACTCCGATATCGGTACGCCAAGCATAATCCAGCAGTGTGCCAAGCCGCATAGACCACTGGCTGTACGCGGTCTCTTCAACGGTCAGTGCCCACGCCGCAGAATCTGCGCCGAATGCTGCCTCTCGGTAACTATTCACCTTGCCATCTATAAACGAAATCGACGCTGTCGGACCAAAACGCCAGCCACCCTGATTCCACACCCAGCCAAAGTTCACGCCCCCGGTCATCTGTGTACCGCCGGTAGAAGCGCCATAGTTGGCGTCAAACGCGCCGGCGGAGTCGGTGTAAGCCACCCGCCGGGTGAGATCATAGCCATCGTCGAGGTAGCCAAGCAAAAAGTCGATAAATCCCTTCTTTGAGAAAACCCATCCACCGTACAGGCTCAACCCGACGGTTTCTATTTTACTCGTTGCATCCCGGTAATCTGTATCAGTCTCACCGTAGTTAACGGCAACCCCTAGGTACCAGTCGCTGTCGAGTCGATAGTCTGCGCCCGTTGTCACAAGCCAGCTGTCGGACTCGTAGGAGGCTCGGCTGTCGGTGGAGTCCCGGTCTAATATGTTGATGTCACCTTGTACATACACGCCCCAGCGGCCAAAGTTTTGGAATGCCGAGTGCTCATCGGTCACCGCATCGACGGCCTGATCCAACACCTTACCCGGGACAGCTTGATCATCGAACTTGAGCGTCAGCCCCGCGAGCGAAACGCCGCGCGCGTTGCCGCTTCTCACACGCAGTAGCCGCTGTGAGATCTGACGCAGTTGAGTAGCCCCAGTGTCCAAGGCGATATCCGTGCGATTATTTACCTGCTCGGGAGTAATCGCTACGAGGGCTCCTGCTTGCTGCTCTTGCGTGCTGTCCTTGTTCTTGAGATTACTACAGGCTTCTCGCAGAGCTTGTTGCTCAGCAGTAAGCGTCAACTGAGTACCGGCCACAATGAGTCTAGGGCACATTTCGTCGATACTTTTGGCCACTTGGCTTTCACTTTCGCTCAAACCATCGAGATCAGTTAAGTCATCACCAAAGTCAACCAGCTCTTCCCCACCACTAACTAATACGCTGACGGCGGGGCCGGAATGAGCATCCTGAGTCGCGTCTTGTGCCATGAGCTCCGCGCCAATGGCCGCGCTAAACGAAAGCCCCAGCAAAAGCAGGTTTGTGCTAAAAAACGCGCTAATCCTACGGGACAAAATAAAATGCTCCCGCAGCATCGCCGCCTGCGAGGGGGCCGGCTACGGCTGGGGCAACGCGGGGTAAACAAAGCGAACTAAACGGAGCACCGAGGAAACATCGGGTATACAGCTCTTCTGCGTGCTTTGCAGGCACCATGCAACCGGCTCTGTTTTATATTTCACACGAGTATAAATAGCCAATTGATATAAATCTACAATTTTTCAGCTCTAGACCCCCTATGCACAGGACGTCCATCCGGCACAACAAATCAAACATCGATGACCAGAGGTTGCTGAAACGGGGCGTTTAACGCCGCCCAATACATATCAAGATCGGCGTCAGCAAGCCGCAATTTACGATGACTTGCAATAGATAGTGCTGTCAGCATCGAGGCCGTATCCGGAGTGCCGGCAGGCTGCTGACCGCGTAAGGCGTCGAAGGCCCATAGGCCCACTTGCGGTCAGTGTTTGGGCTATCTGGTCGGTCGCAAGTTCAATCAACCGAGGATCCGTCGCCTTATCGCCTAATTCAGCGACACCAGTTTTGTCATTCAAAGCAACACTTCCAGCGCCTCAGAAAGCCGGGATACTGCCGTGACTTGCAGCCCCGGAATGGGCTGCTTTGGCGCATTGCCGCTGGGTACAATCGCACGCTTAAAACCATGCTTTGCCGCCTCGCTAAGGCGTTCCTGACCCGAGGGTACCGGCCTGATCTCACCCGACAGACCGACCTCGCCAAAGACCACTAATTCTTGGGGAAGTACGCGATTGCGCAAGCTGGATACCACCGCCACGAGGAGCGCAAGATCCGCGCTTGTTTCCACAACCCTAACCCCGCCGACCACATTGGCAAATACGTCTTGATCCCCAACCATGATTCCGCCATGACGATGAAGTACCGCCAGCAACATCGCCAACCGATTTTGCTCAAAGCCAACAGCAACCCGCCGCGGGTTGCCGAGTGAGCTGTCATCGACAAGCGCCTGTATTTCCACTAGCAGCGGGCGAGTGCCCTCCCAAACCACCATCACCGTGGTGCCAGGTGCAGGATCCTCGGCGCGATCGAGAAAAATAGCCGACGGATTTTTAATCTCCCGCATGCCTCGATCCGTCATGGCAAACACGCCAAGTTCATTGACCGCGCCAAACCGGTTTTTACTGCTGCGCAGCGTGCGATACCGCGAGTCCTGCTCACCCTCGAGAAGAATCGAGCAATCGATCATGTGCTCCAGCACCTTGGGCCCAGCCAGACTCCCCTCCTTGGTGACATGGCCAACCAAAATGAGCACCACACCAGTCTGTTTGGCAAATCGCGTGAGTTGCGCCGCACATTCTCGCACTTGAGAAACGCTCCCCGGAGCAGAGGATATTGCGGCGCAATGGATAACCTGTATCGAGTCCACCACCATGATGCGCGGTTTGTGGAGCTCAGCAGCGGCGATGATGGCGTCAACATCCGTTTCCGCCATGAGCTTCACCGCGTTGACGGGTAATCCGAGTCGGTCGGCCCGCATGGCCACCTGCTGCGGGCTCTCCTCCCCCGTGATGTAAAGCGCTTCGTGGTCCGCGGCCAATCCGCACAGCGCCTGAAGCAAAAGCGTGCTTTTACCGGCACCGGGGTGACCGCCTATTAAAATAGCTGAACCCGGGACAAAACCTCCCCCCAGCACGCGGTCCAGCTCAGAGAAGCCACTGCCAAAGCGGGGAACCTCGACCAAATCGATGTCTTTGAGCAAGCGCACCTCGGCGGTAGCCCCCGCGTACCCCTGCCGGGTACCCAAGGATGAATCCCGCGCGCGCTTTGCCGGCGCCAGACGAATTTCGGTGACGGTGTTCCAGGCGCTGCACTCACTGCATTGCCCCTGCCACTTGCCGTAGTCTGCGCCGCAGTCGTTACACACAAAAGCGGTTTTTGCTTTAGCCATGGACGCCATCAACCTCAAATCGCATCAAAGTTAACGCCGGGGCAGAACAACAAGTGCACAAACCCCTTTGCACCGGTATGCTAGCAGAGTTCGTTAGCCAGACTCCGACCTTATGCCACCAGCTTCTCTCATTCCCGACCGTCAGCTGACGTTTTCGCCCGATTTGGCGGCCACCATCGGGCTCGAAGAAGCTATTTTGATGCAATACCTCGGCCCCCTGCTCGCCGCCCAGTCAGACCCCTGGTGTCACCTCGGGTACGACGCACTCAGTCAGCACTTTCCCTTCTGGTCAAGGGAAAAGCTGAAGGACCTTTTGCTGTCCTTGGAAGCGTTGGGGGTGATCGTGTTATCCGGGCAAAAAGAGAGTACGGGCATTCGAGTGGCGACGGCCGAAGCCGCAGGTCAGCCGGAAAAGCCAGGCCCGGAGAGTCCTCGCTTGTCGACACCCGCAAGCTGGCAGCCACCGGATGCCGTCTATGACGTGTTACAAATGAACCATGGCATCGACAGACAGTTCGCCCAACAGCAACTGATCGACTTCGATGCGGGCACGCTGGAACACAGTCGAGAGAGCCGGTTTCGACAACACGTTCTCGTCGCCTGGCGGCACCAACAGCGGCATCACCAAGCGTTTGAAATTACCACGCCCCCGCCGTTTGATCAGAACTGGCAACCCAGCCTTGATGCCCTGGAAATCATGACCCGCTCGGGGGTGGATGAGGAGTTCATCGACTCTGTACGACCTGAATTTATTCTTTACTGGCGGGAGCGCGGTGGGCCGCCGCGCGAAGTCAACAGCAAGTTCATTGGCTGGGTTCGCAGCCGGTGGACGCGGTTTCAGGCTGGCTTGGGCCACAGCACAGAGCCCCGCCCCATGACGCCAGGCTGGCAACCCAGTGAGCAAGTATTCGAGGTGTTGGCGATGTCCGGCATCGAACGTGAGTACGCGCTGGGCCGGCTACCCGAATTTAGAGTATTTTGGTGCGACGCGGGTGAGCTTCAAACCTCATGGAACAGTAAATTTTTGCAGCACGTGAAACATCAGTGGCGATGGGACCAAGGACGTCAACATGAAGGCAATCAAGGAGGCGGCGGAAGTGGCAAAAAGCGTCGCACAAGGGACCTCGGCATCGCCGACATCCTCAGCAACACCGGCTGGGCAGACTGAACACCACGACAAGCAGGCGCTTGTTGAATCGATCAACCAAGTGTTCGCCCTGTTCAGGCTGAACTACCACAATCAGTTTCTTGCCGCTTACCCGGATTCGGAACAGCTAGGCATGATTATGCGACTGTGGCGGGATGCGCTGTCAATTTATGCCCCCGAAACCATCCTCGCCGCTGGACGACACGCCATAGAATCAAGCGATTACCTGCCAACGCTGAACCGGATGCTCGGTTGCTGTCACCAAGTCTTGGGGGAAAAAGGTCTTCCGGGCCCCCGTGATGCTTTTCTGGAAGCCTGCACCAAGCCATCACCCAAACACGAGCAAGCGTGGTCACATCCATTGGTGTATTTCGCCGGCCGTGACAGCGACTGGTTTTATCTGGCCAACAACGCCGAGAAAGACACCTTCCCGGTGTTCAAGAAACACTACGATAGCTGGCTTGCCAGATTCAATCGCGGAGAGCTTATCGAGCTGCCTCAGCATGCGGAGCTCCCCAAAGCCGGCGACGTCGCCATGACAGAGACGGCGCGGAGAGAGGCTCTCGCCGCACTGCGAAAGGAACTCGCCCTCTAATCCGTGAGGAAAGACGTTCGTGGGGATCATGCGTGTGCCGAAAACAAGGCCGCAAATTCGAAGACAGTGCTTAGGATAAGACTTTAAAAATAATCGTCGTAATCTGATCGTGCGAGATTTTCGAAGCGGGTAAACTCGCCGCGGAAGGAGAGACGGCAGGTGCCAATCGGCCCATTACGCTGCTTGCCAATAATGATTTCCGCCACGCCCTTATCCTGAGAGTCCTCGTGATACACCTCATCACGATAGATGAACATGATGACATCGGCATCCTGCTCAATCGCCCCGGATTCTCGGAGATCTGAGTTAACCGGGCGCTTGTTGGGGCGCTGCTCCAGCGAACGGTTCAACTGAGACAGTGCCACCATTGGACACCGAAACTCCTTGGCAATAGCTTTGAGACTGCGGGATATTTCAGAAATCTCCGCGGTTCTTCCTTCGCTCGAACCCGCCACCCGCATGAGCTGCAGGTAGTCGACCATGATCATGCCAAGCGCGCCGTGCTCCCGCGCCACCCGACGGGCTCTCGAGCGAAGTTCCGTTGGCGTTAGCGCTGGCGTGTCATCAATCAATATGCGCGTTTCTTTTAACTTCGCCATTGCGGCTGACAGCTTGGGCCAGTCGTCCTGGTCAAGCTTGCCGGTGCGCACCTTGGTCTGGTCGATTTTTCCCAGCGACGACATCATCCGAATCACCAGCTGCTCTGCCGGCATCTCCATTGAAAATACCAAAATGGGCTTGTCGCAATTACCCGCGGCATTTTCCACCAGATTCATGGCGAAAGAGGTTTTGCCCATGGAAGGCCGTCCCGCCACAATCACAAGATCCGAGTCTTGAAGGCCCGAGGTCATTTTGTCGAGATCGACAAAGCCGGTAGTCAATCCGGTGATCGCCCCGCCGGTATTAAACAGTTCTTCAATGCGCTCCAGGGCGCCTTGAAGCAGGGGCTCCATCGCTCTCGGACCTCCCGACTTGGGGCCCTCCTCAGAAATTTGCATGATGCGGCGCTCGGCCTCATCCAACAGCTCTTCGGCGCTGCGACCCTCAGGATTGAAACCGGTATCGGCGATATCCTGCGCGGCACCAATGAGTTTGCGCAGTACCGCCCGCTGATGAACGGCCATGGCGTAGGCGCGGATATTTGCCGCCGTCGGCGTGGTCTCTGCAAGCTCCGACAGATAGGTGTGTCCGCCGGCAGCCTCAAGCTCACCGGTAGCATGTAGGCGATCGGCAACGGTCACCACATCCACAGGTTCGTTGCGGTCAACGAGAGCCGCAATTTGACGAAAAATAGCTCGGTGTTCCGGTCGGTAGAAGTCGCTCGCCGACACGACCTCCGCAATCGAATCCCAAGCGTCAGCGGCGAGCAGAAGGCCGCCTATGACCGAGCGCTCGGCCTCAATCGATTGAGGCTGCATACGAATGCGTGCGATATCCGAGTCCGCGGAGATGGGATAACTGGGTTTTAAACCGGGGTCGGTCATGGCGGCATCGCTGAGGGCTGACTGAGCGCTCAGGATACCTCAAGCTTGGGAGAAGTGGACCCCTTAGCGCTGGGAAATGCCAGCGTTTGGGGGTTGAAAATCACTCAGCGACTACTGCAACAGCAACGGTTGACGCTACATCACCGTGCAACTGAACCATGATCTCGAATTCGCCGAGCTCGCGGATGGCACCCTCGGGTAGCCGAACTTCCGATTTATCAACCTCGACACCCGCTGCCGTCAGCGCATCAGCGATATCGCGCGTACCGACCGAGCCAAACAGCTTCCCTTCCTCGCCCGCGGTGGCGGCAATCTCTACCCGCGCCAGAGCCGAGATGGCTTCCGCGCGCTTCTGAGCGGCTTCGATGGCCGCAGCTGCTGCTGCTTCCAACTCCGCGCGTCGGGTTTCAAATTTAGCCACGTTCTCCTCAGTTGCGGGAACAGCCTTACCCTGCGGGATCAGAAAATTCCGGCCGTATCCGGGTTTTACGTCAACCTTATCTCCCAGGGCACCTAGGTTGCCGACATTTTCCAACAGAATAACTTCCATTACGTTCTTCCTCACATCGGGCAGCCCCGATCTTTATTCACGAAGTCAAAGACCTCTTAGTTAGCTGGTGGCCTCACCCACCGGCGCCTGAAATCGATCCAAGCATCGGCAACAACACACCCCAGCAATAATCCCTTCACGGGGTCTACGAAGAGCCAGAGCAGGTAAAAAATAACCAAACTCGAGACACCTCTCCCAGATGCAGCCGCATAGGCATGCACCAGTGAAAAACCGCAAAACATCAAAGGCACCGACACCACCAGCGCCCAACCACTTACCCAGGGCTCTTGAGCCCACACGGCAAGCGCCAGCAACCCCAGACCGGTCGTCCAAAGCGGTGGCAATCGCAGGGCGTGAAACTCCTCACGAAACCCACCTGGGTTGTACAAAAGCGCCTGCCAATATCTCGCCAAGAGCAAGCTGAATACTGCCGTTACCGCATTTCCCGCCGCCAGAATACCGGCAATCTGGACGGTCGATGGTGCTGACAAGACCAGGTCCATCGACTCCTCGGTCGCCACATTCGACTGCAGCTGCTCAAGCAGCGCGGCAAACACCTCTGCCAGCTGCGCGAGGAAATCCGCGCCGATCAGGAGCAGTCCTCCACCGCTGATCAGGCCTACCAGGGCACTTGCGGCAACAGCGAGTGCCAAACTGACGGTGGCTCGCAATACCACCGCTAACACAAATACCCCAAGCAGCAGTAACACACTGCCCGGATCACCGCTCAACCAGCTCACCACAACCGCCGGTAGCAGCGCCCAAAACACAAGCCAGCCACCGGACGCCACACCCTGCCTCAGGGTAACCAGCGCGACTGCTGCCGCGCTTATCCAACCAAAGAGTAAGCTCCCAGCACCGAGTACAGCAACCGCCAGCGCCTGCCAGCGGCCGCGCATTATGAATTCAGCGAGGCCGCGCACAATGACTTATTACTGGTGCGAATCCGTGTAAGGCAGCAGCGCCAAGTAGCGGGCGCGCTTGACAGCTGTCGCCAACTGTCGCTGATATTTAGCTTTTGTGCCGGTAATCCGACTGGGCACAATCTTGCCCGTTTCGGTAATGTATTGCTTCAGGGTGTCGAGATCCTTGTAGTCGATCTCTTTAATTCCCTCAGCGGTGAATTTGCAAAACTTTCTGCGACGAAAGAAACGTGACATTGATTATTCCTCCACCAGCTCTTCGGACTCATCAGCTTCTTGCGCTGAGTCGTCATCAGATACATCGTCGTCCTGGCGCTCGCTCGCCTGGCGTTCTTGGTAGCGTGACTTTCGCTCCCGATCTTCCTTCTCGGCCTTCATGATCAGTGACTCTTCAGTCACCGGATCATCCCGCCGAATCACCAGATTACGAATCACCGCATCGTTGTAACGGAAGGTCGTCGTGAGCTCTTCCATCGCTTCGTTGGAGGCCTCTACGTTCATCAGAATGTAGTGAGCCTTATGAACTTTATTGATGTGATAGGCCAGCTGACGGCGGCCCCAATCTTCCAGACGATGCACTTTGCCACCGTCTTTCGTGATGACAGCGGTATATCGCTCAACCATTCCAGGGACTTGTTCAGATTGATCCGGATGGACCATGAACACAACTTCGTAGTGTCGCACGCGATCACTCCTCTTGGGTTAGTGCTACCCGACCGTGCGGTGCAGCAAGGAGACGGGCTTTGAGCCCAACTAATTTTCGTGAGGCGCGGAGTCTACAGGGGCAAAATCGCGAATGCAACGGCGCAAAAGCAGCCATTTTGCTGGGGGTATTTGCTGAGGAGAGACGCTATTGGCGCTGTCTCACCGCCTCGAACAGGCAAACACCGGTTGCCACCGAGACGTTCAGGCTCTCGACCGATCCCGCCATCGGTAATTTCACCAAAAAATCGCAGGCATCATGAGTCAGGCGACGCATACCCTCGCCCTCTGCACCCATGATGAGGCAGAGCGATCCGGTTAAATCCTGATCGTATAGCGAGGTTTCTGCCTCGCCGGTGGTACCCACCAACCACAGGCCCGCTTCTTTGAGTTTTTCTAGGGTTCTGCTCAAGTTAGTCACCCGGGCAAAGGGAACGGATTCGGCGGCCCCGCAGGCCACTTTACTCACCGTCGGGCCCAGATCGGCGCTCCGATCCTTTGGCACTACCACCGCGGTCACACCAGCGGCGTCGGCACTGCGCAAGCACGCGCCCAAATTGTGAGGATCGGTCACACCATCGAGGACGAGCACCAGCGGCGAAGCAGCCTGCGCAACTAGGGCTAGTAGGCTACGTTCGTCGAGGGTGGTCTGGGATTGTCCGCCAATCATCTGAGCCGCTATCCCCTGATGACGTCCAGCGCCCTCCAGCACCCCATCGAGACGCTCGCGAGACACCCATTCGAGGGCCACACCCTGATTATGAGCCAAGGTTTCTATCCCCTGAGCGCGCTTGTCTTTCCTACCGGACTGCAACCACAGCACCTGCACCGCTGCGGGTTCGCGTTTTACCGCCGCCTCAACCGCATGAAAACCGTAAATCCAGCGGCTCATCGTCGCTTACTGGGCTTGGCTTTAGGCTTGGCTTTGGGCTTGGCTTTGGGGTTGGCTTTGGAGTTGGCTTTGGGCTTGGCAGACTGGTTGCGCTTCGCCTGCTGCTTTTGACCCGATTCGCTCCGTCTCTTGGACTTGGGATGTTCTTTACCCGCCTTGGACCGCTTTCCCGACTTTACCCGCTCTTTATTACCCGATCGCTCTTGAGATCCAATAGCCTCCTCAAGTTCGAGATCGATCTTGCGCTCGTCGAGGTCCACTCTCGCCACAACAACCCGAACGGCCCCGCCAAGCTGAAAAACGCGTCGAGTTCGCTCGCCGACCAACCGTTGAGTGGGCTGATCAAAGTGATAGTAGTCTCCGGGTAGCGCACTGATATGAACAAGACCCTCAATGTATAAATCCCGAAGCTCGACAAAGATCCCGAAAGCCGTTACCGCCGTAATGAGCCCATCGAAGACCTCACCCACTTTGTCGCGCAAAAACTCACACTTAAGCCAGGCTTCTACTTCCCGAGTCGCATCGTCAGCGCGACGCTCTGTCATCGAGCAATGCTCGCCCAAGGCAGCCATATCGGGGACGCCATAGGGATAAATGTGCCGCAGTGCGATCGGTTTAACCTCTGGCAGACGCCTTACCTGAGGAGATTGCGTGTCAGAGCGAATGACCTGCCGAATTGCCCGATGCACCAGCAAATCCGGATAGCGTCGGATGGGTGAGGTGAAGTGGGCATAAGCGCTGTAGTGCAGGCCAAAGTGGCCTTGGTTTTGCGGCTGATACACCGCCTGACTGAGCGAACGAAGCATCATGGTTTGAATAATCGTCGCATCATCACGATCGGCAAGCTGAGCCAGCACGGTCTGATAGTCCTCAGGGGTCGGCTGATCACCCCCGGGAAGGTCAAGCGCCAACTCACCCAGAAACGCGCGCAGATTTGCCAGCCGCTCTGTACTCGGCCCCTCGTGGACACGGTAGAGAACTGACAAACCCGTCGACTCAAGAAATTGCGCCGTGGCCACGTTAGCCGCCAGCATGCACTCCTCGATCAACTTGTGGGCGTCGTTGCGGTGAACCGGAACGATCGCGTCTATTTTTCGGCTCTCGTTGAACACGATCCGCGTCTCGACGGTCTCGAAGTCAATCGCGCCCCGGCGCGCCCTGGCCGCACGCAGACAGGTGTAAAGCGCGTGTAGCCGCGCGATGTCGTCATAGCGCTCTGCCTCTACCTCGCGATCCCCGCCGTCTTCAATCACTCGCCCCACCTGGTTGTAGGTTAAGCGGGCATGGGAGTGAATTACCGCCTCGTAAAACTGGCTCGTTGACACCGCGCCTTGCTGATCAATGTGCATCTCGCAGACCATCGCCAAGCGATCAACCCGCGGTTTGAGGGAACAGAGTCCGTTAGACAGCACCTCGGGAAACATCGGCACGACTCGCTCTGGGAAATAGACCGAATTGCCCCGGTTCTGCGCCTCCTCATCCATTGCGGACTCGGGTCGAACGTAGTGGCTCACATCGGCGATAGCCACCCACAAGCGAAAGCCACCTCCGTCCCGCTCGCAATAGACCGCATCGTCAAAATCCCGAGCATCTTCGCCATCGATGGTGATAAAGGCCTTGTCACGAAGATCAAAGCGGCCTTTTTTATCGTTCTCACTGGGCTCATCGCGGAGGGCGCCTGCCTCCTCAAGAACACTCTCGGGCCATTCCCAAGGAATTTGATGTGCGCGGATTGCGATGTCGATTTCCAAACCGGGATCGAGGTGATCACCCAAGATTTCCTCGACCTGGCCCTTCGCACCCAGGACCGTGGTTGGATAATCGGTAATTCTTACCGACACCATTTGCCCTGGGCGAGCGTTGGCCTTGCGGTTAGGTGGTATCAAGATGTGCTGTGTAATTCGCGTGTTGTAGGGAAGCAGGTAGCCGATGCCACTCTCTTCCATGTACCGACCGGGCAGTACCTCGGTGGCCCTCTCAAGCACCTCGACGATTTTCCCCTCGGGGCGCCCACGATGATCGATACCCGTTTGCGCGATGAGCACGGTGTCCCCATCAAAGACCAGCTGCATGTCTCGGGCGTTCAGAAAAAAATCGTCCCCCTCCGCGAGTGGGGAAGCAAACCCGTAGCCATCCCGATGACCGATAATCCGGCAACGTGCCAGCTCTAAACGGTCGCTCAAGCCAATACGGCCGCGCCGATCCATGTGTATCTGGCCGTCTCGCTGCATGGCACGCACCCGTCGACGCAGGGCCTCTAGGTCTTCGTCACCCTCCAGACCCAGCCGATCTGCCAACTCGGTCAGGCGGTAAAGCTGGCCTGATTCCTCGAGCACATTGACGATGACCTCGCGGCTTGGGATCGGCTTCTCATACCGCTTGGCTTCGCGCGCGGCGTGGGGGTCGCTGACCGGTGCAGGGGTGGTTTTCTTTTTTGACAAAATGTTTCTCGTATCGACTAGGCAGGAGGGTCGAGAGCGCCTCGCGGCATTATCCGGCATCTTGCCTTCGATGTCTCGCTGGTCGAAATCCACGCCCAGGGCACCCTGCGACCAGCAAATTGTCGCTTTTGGAATACTCGGTAGCAGGAATCATCATTGAGACCCCCTGATGGCACTGCTACGGTGGTGATTGAAAGTAATCACTGGCTTGGCGAGCATAGGTTCAACGGCCACCGGTTAGTCTGGATATCACATACCAAAAGGGATCATTATGAAAAAATTAGCAGCTGTAGCAGTCGTAGCCTTCTCACTGGTCTCCGTGCAGTCCTTTGCCGGTAGCCCCGTGCAAATTTGGAAGTGTGGCATGGACGGCGATGTCGCCGAGGAAGCCGTCCAAGAGTACGCGGCTAAGTGGGAAAAAGGCGCGGCCGCATTGCCCGGTGGTGAGGGCATGAGCACGGACGTACTGTTCCCTGTCGCTGCCGCGGCAGACGGCAATGGCACCGATTTGGTTTATCTCGTTGAGTGGGCTTCCTTCGCCGATTACGGCAAGTGGTGGGACGCCTATCCCGACTCAGACGTCGCAGCGACGGAAGGCGAGGTCCTGTCATGCCATGGCAGCGCACTCTGGGAAAAAATGTAAGCCTAGCGCTTGTCGAAAAGGCCGCCTTTCGGCGGCCTTTTTTGTGTCTTACTCTAGGTCAGTGCATTCTAACTACACGCCCAACCTAACCCCTGCCCTAATCAACTTGTGAGAGCCGCATCATGTCATCTGTCTGGAGTTGCAACGAGTGGGATCCGCTTGAAGAAGTGATCATTGGCACCGCGATCAACGCCCGCTTCCCCCACGCCGACCCCAGCACTCGCTTGGCCGAGTACCCCGATCGACGCCTCGATCAGATTCCTCAGGGTCCCTTTCCACAGCACATTATCGAAGAGGCTGAGGAAGATTTAGAAACTTTTGCCGCCGTATTGCGTTCGGCAGGAATCTCGGTCAGGCGTCCCAGCCCTTGGCCCCATGACAAAACCTTTGGCACTATCGATTGGCAGACCACCGGTTACTATAACTACTGCCCGCGCGACATTTTATTGACTGTTGGCGATAAGCTGATCGAAACCCCCAATGTCATTCGCGGACGCTCGCAGGAAACCCACAGTTATCACGATTTACTCATGGAGTATTTCCATTCGGGGGCGCGCTGGTTTAGCGCGCCTAAACCTATCCTGAGTGATCGCCTGTTCGATGCCCCCGGCGAACATCCGATACCCAACAACCTCGAACCGGCCTTTGACGCGGCCAATGTCCTCCGATTTGGACGCGATCTTTTATATCTCGTCAGTGCAACAGGCAACGCACTGGGAGGCCGGTGGTTACAAAGAATGCTGGGTGACCGGTACCGCCTTCACTTCCTGGAAGATGTTTATTTTGGGAGTCACATCGACTCAACCTTGGTCGCCTTGAAACCTGGTTTGGTGCTCGCCAACCCTGAGCGCCTGTGTGAAGCCACCATCCCCGACTTTCTCAAGGAGTGGGAAATCATCTATAGCCCTCCCATGGAAAACCAAGAGCGACTCTCGGCTGATTATCTGCGACGAGCCATTGGTAGCGAATGGATCGATATGAATCTCTTCAGCATTGATCCGGATACCGTTGTGGTGGATAGCGATCAAACGCAGCTAATCGCGCTACTCGAGAGCAAAGGTTTGAATGTCGCACCAGTAAAACTGCGACACTCTCGCATGCTGGGTGGTGGGTTTCATTGCGTAACCCTCGACGTGCGGCGCCGGGGCGCGATGGAATCTTATTTCAAGGGATCCCCAACCTGAGTCGGGGTGCTCCATGCTGTTGGTAATGGGCAGCTGCACCTGCCTGTTGGTGCTGAGTACTGTCGCCTGGTGGCGTTATCGCTGGGTGCAAGATCACCCGACATCCCAGCCCGACACCGACCCCTATTGTCTGCGGGATAGCTACAGTCCATGGCCCTGGGAGCGAACACCCCATCAACGGGGAGTGCGCTACCTTCACGAAATCTTTGAGCACTCAGCACGCCACTATCCTGACTATCCCGCATTGACAGTGCCGGCAACGGGCGAACAGCTGTCCTACCGAGAGCTCGACCAAAGAGCGAACGGTATTGCTCAGGCGCTTTGCCCCTATCTCACGGGACCCAATCAGGTCGTTGGCGTATCAATCAATCAGGATTGTGCAGACGTCGTTGCAGTACATCTCGCTATTCTCAAGGCGGGAGGCGCGCAAGTATTTCTGGATCCTGCGGCGCCCCCCGGTATGCTGGCTCACATGCTGGAGGACGCCAACCCGGTAGTGATACTTCACAATACGAACCACGGCGCAGCAACCTTTACCGCCGCCGAGCGGAACCTACTGAATATTCACCCCCTAGCGAGCGCAACAACCAAGCCGGCTTCAGCCACATGGCTGGACCCGCCAGAGAGCGCCCTCGCTGCGGTGTTTTACACCAGCGGCACAACAGGAGCACCGAAGGGCGTCGAGTGTGTTCATGCCGGCTATACAAATTTGGCTCGTTCCTACGCAGACTATTTTGATCTGTGCGCCGGTGTCGATGCGACCTCGCTGACGTCATCGCTTGGCTACGATGGCAGCATTTCCGAGCTGTACAGTGCCTGGGTGTTTGGCGCAGAGGTGGTGCTGCTTACCAAAGAGCAGGTGCGATCAGGCCCCGACCTGGTTCCTCTATTGCGTGAGTACGAAGTCACGGCGCTGTTCTGCCCGCCCGTATTGCTGAGCACTCTGAGCGATCAGCCCGAAAAGGACTTACCCTATCCGATATGTCGCTACGTGATCCCAGCGGGAGAGGCCTTTCCCGCCAATCTGGTCGAGCCCTGGAGTCGCGCCCGCCGCCAGATTATTAATACTTATGGTCCCACCGAGGTCAGCACCGATACCAGCAGGCAGCTACTCAGACCCAACCGGCCCGTCACCATTGGCGCACCTTTCCCGGGCGTCGAGTACTACATCCTCGATCCTGACGACCTCACGGCATTACCTCACGGGAGTTGGGGCGAGCTTTGCATTGGCGGGTGCCAGCTTGCGAAGGGCTATCGTCGGCTTCCACAGCAAACGGCCGCTTCCTTTATTGAGCACCCGACATATGGCCGCCTGTATCGTACGGGGGATCTCTGCCGGATTGATCCCACCCACTGGCAGGTGCACTTTCAGGGACGCATCGATGCGCAATTTAAAGTCCGCGGTCATCGGGTAGAAGCGCAAGGTATCGAATCGGAGTTACAGGATACGGTCACCGCCATAGAGACCGCAGTGGTCGACTTTCGGCATGATGAGCTGATCGCCTTTGTTCTTGCGCCATCGCTTCAGAGCGTTCCAACCGTTGCGCCTGGTGAGACGAGAGCGGCGCCTCCGGACTGGACGCGGGGGATAAAGGACCAGCTTGCGACTGTTTTTCCCGAGCACAGTATCCCCTCACGCTTTTTCCTGGTGTCATCATTCGAGCTAAAACCTCTCTCCGGAAAAATTGACCGGGGGCGACTGCCGGATGTCGCGGGCAACTCAGCACACGCACAACTGGCCGAGGATCAATCCGCTGTCGAAGCCCGGCCCTTCGACAATCCCAAACAACAGGAAATTCTATCGCTGTGCCAATCGGTCTTGGGGGACCGACTAACACTGGATGATGATTTTGTGACGTGCGGCGCACATTCAATCGCCATCGCGCAGCTCAGCCAACGTCTGCGGGCCGCTGGCTATACCTGCTCGGTCCGACAGCTGCTGACCGATGCGGGCAGCGCCCGAAAACTGAGCGAGGCATTGACGCCATCGGCATTGGAACCCCCTGAAGAACGGCAATCAGCATCACCCGCTTCCCCTAAGCCACCCCCCCAACGGGAGGGAAAGCCGTTATTCACTCCCCAGCAGTTCAGCCTTCTGCAAATGCTTGGCATCAGCCTACTGCGACTTCCCACTTGGGTCTTCTTGATCGCGCTGATTGTGGCTGGGGATCCCGAAGAGGCACTGCTAACGGGCGAACTCTTGAATCTCCTCTGGGTGACGGGTGCCGGCTATCTGGCTTACATGACGTTGCCCCTTCTCAACCTGATGTGGGTGATGTTTCTGCAGCGCCTATGCCACAGGCCACTATCGCGTCACCTTCAGCCGGGGCAATATGCTAAGTGGAGCGGCACCCACTGGTGGGTGTGGTGGACCAATCGGCAACAGAATCAGGTGCTGCAGTCATTCGCCGACTGGCTTCGAAGCCCCAGTCTTTTTGCTTGGGTGCTACGGCAGCTGGGCGCTTCGATCGACACGCGCTCACATATATCTCAGAGTTCCGAATACCACGGTCCCCTCTGTTTGCTAACCATTGGAACGGACACCACTGTCCAAAGTGGCGCCCAAGTAAGCACGCTACGTTGGCGCGGTGAGACGCTCATTCTTGACCGGGTTGTCATGGGTGATCAGGTCAAGATAGGCCATCGCGCCGTAGTCAGTGTTGGCGCTGTCGTCGCAGATGGCTGCTGGCTTACCCCGCTGAGCGCCGCAGAATCCTGCTATTCAAGCCCCAACCAGATGCTCTCGGGCGTTCCCGCCAAAGTCGCTGGTAACCGACAGCGCCTAAACAGACCTCGGCAACGCTATCCTGAGTTGGCACGGCATCGCTACCGGGCACAGTTTTTCGGTTTGGTCGCGCAAATTCTCATGGACCTGCTGCTGTTTAGCATTCCTTCGGCCCTGACCCTGTCGATAACCAGCCAAGCGCTGCTCAGTGAATTCTCCGCCTCCACCGCCCTGGCTGCGGAATCGGATTTTTCGGTTTTTCTTGGCTCACTGATCCTAACTAGCGTGGTTGGGGTTTGGATCAGCCTAGTCATAAGTTCTCTGCTTGCCTGTCTGTTCATTCGGTTGACGGCCGCCAAACCAGGCCTAAGTTCGGGCACCTCCACCGAGGGCATTTTGCTTCGCTATCGGCAGCAAAAGATGAATCAGCTGCAGCGTCTGTGGACTTGGACCCTACTGGGGCAATATTTTCGGGCGCTTGCCGGCGTGCGCTTTGAGCAAACGGGTGCCACAGAATGTGATGTCATGGTCAATACACTGCCAGAGGCGCTCTCGACAACCGGTGACGTATTTATGGCACAGGGGTGTCGTACCAACATGCTCGAGGAAGACGGTGACCTGCTGACGCTAAGACCCTTGCGTTTGGGCTACAGTGCCTTTATCGGCAACAACAGCGTCGCCGAATCGGGAGACCTGCCACATCACTTATTGCTAGGTGTCAGCACCCCCATCGGTGATTATGGCCACAGACGCGGATTACGCACGCGGTCGACTGACCCCGTGGTTGTTGCCGGCAACCCGCCCCTTAACTTTGGGCAAGGCCATCGGGATAAGAGCACCGAGACACAAAAACCTGGATGGTGGCTATTCTCGCTCAGGGTCCTCATCGGCGATGTGTTGGGTGTCGCTCTGACCCCGGCTATGCCCTTTGTGTTGGTCTCGGTGCTGCTCGTCGCGCTGCCTCGATCTGGACTTAATGACCTGGCAAGCGCGACCCTCGCGCTGTTAATAACGCCCTGGATTCTGATCTGGGCCGCGCTTTTCGTTAAACGCTTGTTAGTCGCTAAGGGATGGGGGCGTGAGCACACCACACCATTTTGGTCCTTCCGCCACTTTACCTACTTCTTTGCACAGGATTGTTTTTTTCGTTGGGCGGGCCCGCTACTGAATACCCTGGCCGAAAGCTCGCTTGCGAACCCCTTGTTACGCAGGTTTGGCTGCCGACTCGGCAAAAACGTCTTACTGAAAGAACCGCTACAGGCATTTGACTGGCATGCCGTTGATATCGGTGCAAACACGGTGGTAGACGGACAGCTACAGCTTCACAGTTTTGAAAATTGGCTTCTTTCGATTAAGGCCTCACCAGTGGGAGCGAGTTCCGCACTCAACATTGGCACCACGCTCATGGGGGGCGCCTCTGTCGAGGCGGAGTCAACCCTGGGGGCGGCCTCGCTTGTGTTAAAAGGTATGCATATCACTAGGGGCCATAGCGCCGGCAGTCCGGCGGAACCCGTTTTGATCGGGGGTGCTTCCGAGTGATATTTGCAACAGCGCACAGCAGTATCCATAACTCTCGAACTAAGCCACCGCCGACGAACCTGGCTGAAGCACTGTTCGCGGATCAGCTGCAACGCTCGACGCTTACCTTCGACAATCAGCCCGTGTCCTTCTTTGGTTGGCCCGTGCGTTATGAGGAGGAGCTGACGCTGCGCTGCTTGTCGGTACTCAGCGATGGAGAACGGAGCCGAGCCGCCAGCTTACTGCTGCCCGAAGATCGACATCGTTTTGCCCAGAGACGCGCACTACATCAATGGCTAGATGATATTTATGCGTCTGAGGACGTCGGGGAAAACCACTTTTTTACCGAGGACGTCGCTGTAAATTCAACACTAAAAAAACAATCTTTTTTCACCGATCAGCCACACCTTCGCTGCGGTCACTACGCCATTAGCTGGACGACAACCGCCAATTTCTGTATCGCTGGCGTGAGTCGGGTGGCCAGCATTGGCATAGACGCGGAGGTACCTTCACAGGCCATCGACTTTCAAGCCATGGCTCATGCCGAGTTTACGATCATTGAATCTTCGCTCATTGATGCCAAACCACGTGAGGAAGCGCGGGCGCTGTTCTTTCGGCTCTGGCGCCTGAAAGAGGCAGGGCTTAAGTTTTATGGCCGCGGGCTGCGAGAAGGGTTGGCCTGTCTGTCCTTTCAGGAAAACGAACGCGAGGAGCTTTACTTGGCTCATGTCCCCAGCGCCTGGGGCGATCCACACCGACTTTACCCGCGTTTTTTTGAGACCACTGTATTTGGGTTCAACCTGGCGGTGGCACTGCCCACAGCGGTCGCCGATGGCCGTCACTGCCCCATCGCCACAGCCACTCCATAGGCCCCACCTGAAAATAACAGAACCATTGGCTGGCGAGCCACATCTGGAGCACGTACACCACTACGGCAATCGGTATCAACTCTGCTGGACCCAAGGCGTAGGCAAACCCCAAGCCGCTGCTATAGAAAATAACTACCATGACGAGCGTTTGAAGTAGATACATCGTTAGACTCATTTTGCCGACTGCTCCCATCGCTTTCACGATACGAAGACGGGCAAAACGATGGGCCAGCGAGAGCACTGACAGAAACCAGGCTATCACCAGCGCAAGCGTGGCAACTGCAAATACCAAATCACCCGTGAGCTGGACAGCCGGCGTGGGGACTGCCTCCCCAAACGCTCGGTAGCCCTGCGTGAATGAAAGCCAACGCTCTCCCGCCATCAGCAGCAAACCCACGCACCAGCAGCGGATCGCCAGTTGACCTGCGCCGCTGTCTTTCTCAAGACACCTTTCGAGCCAGCCAGTGCGCGCCATCACAAAGCCCAGTAAAAACATGGCGAGCACCATCAGGCCTGAATCGGGCCATTGATAATCAGCCCACGGGACCTCAGGTAAGGCCTCTGCATGCCAAGCGATAATCTCAACCAACGTATCGGCTGCATAGACGCCCTCTTCGCGGTCTTCCTCAAGCCAAAGGCCGGCCTCAACGGGATCTTTCGGGTAGTCGGGCTCACCGCGGTCGGGGTAGAGGGTATGGGCTGTAGGAAAAACCAAAAACAACGCGAGAGCCATCGCCAATAGCCATCTAGCGGGTAGTCGATGGAGGATTAACAGTAGCAATCCCAGCTCGGCATAGAGCATCAAAATATCGCCTTCGAACAAAAGGGCGTTACCAATCCCGAAAATAAACAAGACAAGAAAGCGTCGCACCGCGGTCAACCAACTGAGGTTATCGCGCCATTGGAGCCAACAGGAAATACCAAATAGCAGACTGAAAAGCCCCCAAAATTTCGATTCGAAAAAAAGATGTTTTAGCGTCCACGCTATCTGATCGATTGGTGCGCTCCATGCGCTCGCATCACCACCAAACGCAAAAAGATTCACTAGGAAGACGCCGAATAAGGCAAAGCCTCGAAGTACATCGACTTCGGGAATGCGTCCATGGCTCGGGGGATGGCTTATCAGGGTCTGCTTACCTGCGGAGGCATCCTTCAAAAAAGAACGTCCCACTCTTCGTCAACCAGCTGAATACGCTCCCCGAGTCCCAGGGCTAATGCTCTGTCGTACACCATCTTCGCGACCGCTAGATCTTCGATAGCAAGGCCAAAGGGATTGAAGAAGATGCGTTCGTCCGCAGACTCGCGGCCAGGCAATTCGCCTGAAATTATTTCCCCAAGCTCGGCGTGGATGGAGGCTCGATCAACCAGCCCCGCGCGATGCATTCGCGCAAGGACTCGGTCCGAGTGGATACACTGCTCCCAATCATCGACAACAATCTTGTCCGCAAGACCCACCATGTCGAAGGTGGGATCCATCAATGAGACGTTGAGGAACAATGATCCCTCCTTGAAGCATTCCGGAGTTACCCAGGGGTCACAAGCGGTGGTGGCGGCAATACTGATATCAGCTGGAATAAGGGCCTCGTCGAATGAACTTACAGCCTCCACAGCAATATTGAGTCCCGCCATATGGTCACAGAGGGCATGCGCCCTCTGCGCGCTTAGATCAAAAACGCGAATCGTTGAGATATCCGGAAACCATTGCTTGATTGCCCAAACCGTCAGCGCGCCAATACGCCCAGCACCAACCAATCCTATTGAACTCGAGTCCGGTCTGGCAAGATAACGGGCGGCCAATGCCTGAACGACGGCGGTGCGCATCGCGCTAATCAGACCACCCTCCATGATCGCCAACGGCAATCGAGTTTCCGGATCGTTGAGCACGATGACCGCATTGGCACGCGGCAGCCCCCGCTCGGGATTACGGTGAGCGCTGGCAACCCATTTAAGGCCCTCGATATCAAAAGGCGACCCCAGGTGTCCGGCGAGGCCAATGATCCGGTCGGCCACATGAGGGCACTCGGGCCGCTTCAGAAAACTGCTGGGTGGCGCGGTAAACCGACCGGCTTCATGAGCAATGAGACATTGCTCCAGCGCTGCAGCAACACGATCAATATCCGTGGCACCGCAACGCTGCAGGTCAGCCTGAGTGAGTAACAGCGAGGTGGTATCAATCAAGGGCTGGGCTTTTCGTCAAAAATCTCGGGCACATTAATACCACGGGCGGCCAGCCAATCGGGATCAAATTGTGTCTCGGTGTAACGGCTCCCGTGATCGGGGAGGACGGCGACAAGGTTGTCATCGGGGCCATAGTGGGCGGCCGCAATGTTGCGCATAACATGAACCGCCGCACCGCCAGACCCGCCGACCATAATTCCATCCGCCCTCGCTAGCTGAATTGCTGCGCGAATACTCTCCTCGGCCTGAACGTACACCACGTGATCTACAAAGGAATCGAAGTCCGGCCAGACATAGTTGCTGGGGGCAATGCTGGTGCCCATACCATTGAGATGGCGTGGACCTGCCCCCTTATTACATGGCAGCGCCAAGGACCCCTCCTCATCGACCAGCCAAAAATCGGTGCTGGGCGAGTGCTCTTTAAAATAGCGTGCCACCCCCATTGAACTACCGCCAGTCCCGGCAACCATGATTATCGCGCTGACGTCGCCATCCAGCGCATCCAGAATTTCAGGCGCCGTCGTCGTCTGATGAGCAGCGACGGCCGCAGGGCTGTCGTACTGGTCCAGATACACAGCATCCGGATACTCGGCCTTCAAAGACTCAAGGCGCGCCAATCGGGTGAGATGGTAGCCTCCCGTCTCATCGCGCTGGTAGACCTTGATCACCTCGGCACCTAACACCTGCATGCAGCGCTCGGTCGCCGGATTAATTTTCGCGTCCACCAAACACAGGAGCCGGTAACCCTTGACCGCACAGACCATCGCCATGCCTACACCCATGTTGCCTGAGGTGGCCACGATAACTTGAGCACCGGGCTCCAAGTTGTAATGTTGCTCGGCCCATTCAATCATGCCCCGGGCAGCACGGTCTTTCATGCTGCCACCGGGATTGGTGCACTCCAACTTGCCTAAAAGATTTGGCCCGCCGGGATCTGCAAAGCCAGATAACGCGATTACCGGTGTTGCGCCGATGGCATCGAGGACTGAAGAACACAGCTTTGGCATAAATAGGCATCAACAAAACATCTGGTCACGGTATGCCGGGAAATGCCTGCTTGCAATTTTCCATATGCGACAACATTTTTTGCCCAATTTCGAGGAATTGGCGACAAGATTGACAAGCTTTCGATGGAGTTTTACCCTTCGCGCCCTCTGGTTCTCAGAGTTTCCCGCTGCCCAGGTGGTGAAATTGGTAGACACGCCAGCTTCAGGTGCTGGTGCTCGCAAGGGCGTGGAGGTTCAAGTCCTCTCCTGGGCACCATCTTCCTCATCTATCGAACAACCAATGCAGAGGCAATAACCTCGAGCTTCGAACCGGCAAGAGGACTATTCCAGCTGCGCGCCTGCGGCGCTTGCGTGATCGTGTCAGCCGCCAGGAAAGTCTGAGTGCATCGATGTTGTCCACCCTAGAACGTAAACTGAGTCGCCCTTTGGTTCCCGCTGTGTCACCCTAGGCTAATAAGAAAATTAAGGGCAACAAGGCATGTCTAGTAAGCAACCACTCCTTTTTTTAGTCGCATTCACAACTGCTTTTCTGGTCGCCTGCAGTAGCAGCAACGATACCCCAGCTCTACCCGCCCCGCCTGTGGCTGAGCCGCCCCCGGAGCCCACATATCTGGACATCGCATTGCCCACGGTTGAACTGCCCCCGGATGAGGGCGACATTGCTTTACTTAGCACCTTCTTCAGCTTGGAGGACGTTGGCTTTGTTCAGGAAGAATTCTTCCTGTCGGGGACTGCTATCTCTTTTACCAATCTGAATGAATTGGGTACCGACGGGCGGTGGGAGGCTGAGCCGGCCGAAGAAGCTGACTATAAAACCCGGGTCGTGGTTTATAGACCCGCCAGTGCCGAAGACTTCAGCGGTACTGTGCTCGTGGAATGGCTCAACGTCACTCAGGGCTTTGACGTTCCTGTTGGCTGGGGCGTAGGCCACGTAGAGGCCCTGCGAGGCGGACACGCTTGGGTCAATGTGTCTGCACAGCTCATCGGGATCGAGGGAGTCGAAAACCCACCCTTACCGCTGGCTTTAAAAGATGCCAACCCGGTCCGTTACGAGTCACTGGTGCACCCCGGGGATTCCTTTTCTTACGACATCTTTACCCAAGTCTCAGCGGCCGTTCGCGATACCAGCCCCGAGGGGATTATGGGCGGACTTGAAGCCAACATTTTAATTGCCGGGGGGGAGTCGCAATCCGCATCACGACTGCTTACTTATATCAACGCCGTGCAGCCACTCTATGGTGGTTATGATGCGTTTCTCGTCGACAGTCGCTACGACAGCAGTCAACCCCTATCGCAGGAGCCTCTGGCAGAAATCAGGGCCCCTGAGTCAGTTACCTTTCGCGATGACATCCCCTTCCCTGTGATCAATCTCCAAGCCGAAACCGACGTGATCCCGCTTGGCGCGGTTGATGAGCGGCAGCCGGATAGCGAGTACTTCAGGTTGTGGGAAGTCACCGGCATTGCCCATAACGATAACTACCAACTGGTAACCGGCCGCAACGATACTGGCTCTGATCCCAGTTACGCCGTCGTGGTTGAGAACAACTCGATCCTCGGCTTTTCATCGTGTGATAAACCGCTAAACTCAGGTGCATATCCATGGGTCTACATGGCGGCACTCAAAGCGCTAGAAATTTGGGTTCGCGACGGCACACCCGCGAGCGAAGCCGACCGGCTGGCAACCCTCGATGATGATTCTGACTACCAGTACGATGACCATGGCAACGTGCTTGGGGGCTTGCGCACCCCTTATGTAGACGCTCCCGCGGCGAGGCTGTCAGGGGAACTGAACGATGGCGGAGCAGGTTGCCGGCTCTCGGGAACCACCACGTTGTTTGACGCCGCCAAGATGGCGAGCCTGTATGTAGATAAAGCGGGCTACGTGTCGGCAGTGACCGAAGCTTCAGATCAGACCGTCGAGCGCGGCTTTCTCCTGCTCCCCGATGCGGAGCGCATCAAGGCGGCAGCGGAATTGCAGTGGGATGCTTTAAACCTGTAATACGTGTCTTGACTGCGGCTGTACAAGAACATCTAAAAGGCCCTCTGCTGTGGCTCAATAAATGAGCCCGCGGAGGCCGACAATACCCACATTCGGGTCCATTGTGATCACCTCTTGCACCAACGCACCTTTGACGCCACACTCGCGCCATTAACAATAATGAGTGATGTTTATGGCCATCCCCTCTCACGCCAAATACGTCATTATCGGTGCTGGAATTCATGGCCTGAGCACCGCATTTCATCTGGCTCAAGAGCTCACTAGCCGCGGCACAGGATCCGGCCAGGATATTCTCGTTGTAGATAAGTCCGGGATCTGTGCCGGCGCTACGGGCATCGCCTGCGGGGTGATTAGAAACAACTACTACCAACCCGCCATGCGCGAACTGATGGCGCACTCCGTCAAAATCTGGGAGAGCGATCCCGAGACCTACAGCTATCATCCAGTGGGCTATATGCAAATCAGCTGTGAATCGATGCACGAGGACGTGGCGAGTATTTATGCCCAACAGCAGGCCATTGCTTATGACTCCACCTTTGTCGAGGGCGCCGAGGACTGCACCCGATATATGAAAGCCCTTTTCTCGGACTGGCGCGCAGAGGGCATTACCTCGGTGCTTCACGAGAAACTAGGGGGCTACGCCAATAACTCCCGCGCGATGGTCGGCCTCGCCGGCAAGGTAGAAGCGCTGGGAGTTTGCATCATCACGGGCGTCAGCGTGACCGGTTTTAAGAGCGACAACAGCGGTGCAGTAACCGCGATAGAAACAGACAAGGGCCAGATTGACTGCGATTACTGCGTGGTCGCCGCAGGTCCCTGGGTCCGGCAGCTTTGGTCAATGCTTGACCTTCCCATGACGGTTGGCATTCGCAACCCTGCGACCGACGAGATCGCCGACGGCATCCCCATGTGGACCTATTGGTCACTGCAAGAGGGAACCCTCGGGGTTGACCCCAAACTCCAAGTGACCAACGAAGGGGAAATGCCCCCAGTGATTCACGTCGATACCGATGCCCCCCTCTATTCCGACGAAGATGGAAGGCTCATTACCGACGAGATGTGGGGTATCTATTACAAGCCTGACTTTCATTTTGGAGGCGTCCAGGGGGGTGCTGCGCCTTTCATTGTTGACAAACCTGCTGATGACGTCGCGGTCGATCCCTACGGACCGGCTTCTCCTGAATTTATTGTCGGGCCCGAGTTCGCCGACATGTGGGTCTCGGCGCTAGCCCACTGTCAGGCGCGGTTCTCAGGAACCATCCCCCAATTTAAAAAAGAACCCTCGGGCGGCATCGGCGCCTTCACGCCTGACAGCTTCCCGGTATTTGATGCCATGCGAGAAAACTGCTTTGTTATCGCTGACTCTAATCATGGCTATAAAATGATTGGTGTTGGTGCGCTTGTCGCTGAGGCAATTTGTGGCGACACACCCAGTCTGCTGAAGCCGTTTCGATTCTCGCGCTACGCGGAGGGCGATCTCCACCCCGTCTCAAACAGCCCCTTCCCGTGGAGCTAGGAATCATGAACAAACCCATCTCGGTAGGAACGGAGACCAAGGAAGGGTCGGTGACGCTCTCAAGCCAGGGCTTGGCCAACGCTTGGTACATCGAAGAATCCCACTGGATTCGCGAGCGTGACAACGTGGTAGCGAAGACGTGGGCCGGCCTTGGTTTCTCCTGTGACATACCCGATGTTGGCGATACTGCTCCCGTTTCCTTCATGGGCTTACCTCTGCTCATGCTGCGAGATGAAGGTAGTAACATCCGCGTGTTCCATAACGTCTGCAGCCATCGCGGCATGCAATTAGTGATTGAGCCTGGCAACAAAGGGCTCATGATTCGCTGCCCCTACCATCGCTGGGGCTATGATCTTAGTGGCCAGCTTAAAACCACACCCAACATTGGCGGCATGGGGGTTCATGAAGTAGAAGGGTTCAGCTGCAGCGACCACGGCCTCAAGGAAGTCCGTTGTGCAGAATTTATGGGCATTGTTTTCGTCAACTTGTCCGGAGACGCCCCTCCCCTTCAGGATCACCTGCAACCGATGATTGACCGTTGGGAGGCGCTCGCAGGCAAGCAGTTTGACCAATGCTTGGTGGCCGACACGAACAAGGGCTCGCTCGAACTAACGGTCAACAGTAACTACAAACTCGCCATCGAAAATTATTGCGAGGCCTACCATCTGCCTTTTGTGCATCCCGACCTCAACACCTATTCCCCGCTGAGCGAACATTACAATCTGGTCGTGGAGCCTCTCGCATCAGGACAAGGCACCCGAACTTACGACCTGACGCGCGGTAATCAGGCGCCGCTCCCGACCTTTCCCGGATGGGCCCAAAGTCAACTTAAAACCGGCGAATACCTCTCGCTATACCCCAACGTGCTACTAGGCATTCAGGCCGATCACTTCTTTGCCATTGTGCTGTTACCCGAGGCCGTCAATCGCACCCGAGAGCGGCTTCAGCTCATGTATGCGGGACAGGATGCCCTCGGCCAGCCCCATACCGAGCGCCGAGAAAATTTACTCGATGCCTGGAGTGTGGTTTTTGCAGAAGACGTGTCGGCCGTTGAGGGCATGCAACAGGGGCGTGCTTCTCCAGGTTTTACCGGGGGCGTATTCTCGCCGGTGCTGGATATCCCGACCCAACATTTTCATCACTGGTTCTCCGAACGCCTACCAGCCTAGAGATTGGTGCATCTCGAGGGATCACGCGTTATCCTTGGGCTTCAGTCGCGGAGGGAGTCAAGTGATGAGCACAGGGGCTATCGTTGTTATTTCGACCATCGTCGTGTTGCTTGTCTGGTCGGTGGCCATTTATAACCAGCTAGTGGCACTCAAAAATCGCTTCAAAAATAGCTTCGCCCAGATCGAGGTGCAGCTCAAACGCCGTTACGATTTGATTCCAAACCTCGTGGAAACTGCAAAGGGCTATTTAGCACACGAGCGGGAGACCCTTGAGGCCGTGATTGCTGCGCGTAATGAAGCAGCAACGGCGTTACAGGCTGCTTCACAAAGTGGGGTCGACGCAGCAGCCATCAAACAGCTCTCGGGTGCTGAAGGTGTGCTGGGGGGTGCCTTGGGGAAACTCAATGTGGTCATGGAGGCTTATCCCGACTTGAAAGCCAGTCAAAATATGCAGCAGCTCTCTGAGGAACTCACCTCGACTGAAAATCGGGTAGCGTTTGCGCGCCAAGGCTTTAACGATGCCGTCATGAACTACAACACCTACCGCCAAAGTTTCCCCAACGTACTGATCGCCAACTTTTTTGGCCATCAACAAGACGCCGAACTCCTCGAATTTGAAGACAGCCCGGCAATTCAGGCGGCACCCAGCATTAGCTTTCAATAATCCAGTTAAAACGTGGATTTTTTTCGCGAGCAGGACATCGCCAGGCGCAATAGTCGTCTGCTGACATTACTGTTCATTGCCGCGGTGATTGTCCTGATTATTTTGACAAACGCCTTTGTCATTATTTTTTTGTTGCCTGAGACACTCGGCTTGATGGAGGGCCGCTCAGTCAGCATTGACTGGAACGTGGTCGTCACAGTCAGCGCGGCGATTACCATCGTGATCGCAGGCGTCGTCTTCTACAACATGATGCGCTTCTCTCAAGGTGGAAAACACGTCGCAGAAGCGCTTGGAGCCGAGCGGATTGCCCCCGCGACGACCGACCCCCACGAACGCCGCACACAAAATATCGTGCAGGAAATTGCGCTGGCTTCGAACATGCCCGTACCACCGGTGTACGTAATGAAGAATGAGCGCGGTATTAACGCCTTTGCCGCCGGCATGTCCCCGGCCGATGCGGTAATCGCCGTCACGCGAGGCGCTATGGAAAAACTTAACCGCGACGAGCTCCAAGGAGTGATTGGTCACGAGTTTAGCCACATTCTGAATGGTGACATGCGACTAAGCCTGCGCTTGGCGGCCATGTTGCGCGGGATTACCTTTATCGGCGATGTCGGGGCGGCAACGCTAAGGGCAACAACCCGCCCCCGCTATCGAACCTCGAGCAAGAAAAATGACGGCCGCGCCGTTGCCCTGATGCTGGGCCTGGGGCTTTATCTGCTGGGACTTATTGGCGGGTTAATGGCGGGCCTTATCAAATCGGCCATCTCCAAACAGAAGGAATATCTTGCCGATGCTTCGTCGGTACAATTCACCCGCAACCCTGACGGCATCGGCAACGCGCTCAAGGTCATTGGCGGCTATACCCCCGGTATGTTGGTCGAAAGTGCGCGCGCTGAAGAGCTCTCTCATCTGTTTTTCGGTCAAGTAAAGCACAGACTTTGGCTCATGTTTGCCACCCACCCCAAACTTGAGGACCGGATCCGACGGGTAGATCCTGACTGGGATGGGCAATTTATCGAGCGCCGTACAACACCGCTAGACACCCCGGACCTCGCCGAGGAGTCGGGCGGGAAGCAAGCCGCCCGAGCCATGGCAGCGGCGGGGATTGTCGCTGCTTACGAAACAACAGCGCAGCCGTCGGTTTCTCATGACACTACCCTGGACGAACCCTTTAGCGCTTCAGCGCCTCAGCATGCTGACTCACAGCTGGCGGCCCACCTCACGGAGGAAGCGCGGGATCCTCTGGGAGCCATGGGACTGCTTCTTGCGCTGCTCTGGCACCCCGATGGTTCTGGTGGCCAACTGGATTTTGTGGAGAAAGCCAAGGTTGCCGGATTGGCCGACATGGTTCAAAAGCATGGCGTAGCATTGGCGGCCTTGCCGTCAACCCAGCGGCTCGCCCTCGTCGAGCTCTGCCTACCCGCCTTAAAAAATTTATCGCCCAAACAATATAGCGCCTTCAAGGGACTACTTCTGGAATTCATCCGGGCCGATAGCAGAATCGATCTGAGCGAATGGTGCCTCTTTCAGCTTGTAAGACACTACCTTGATCCCGAGTTTCTACACATTAAACCGGCGCGTCCTCGCTTTGCTACGCTCAAGGCTGTCACCGACGATTTGGCAACGGCATTGGGCACCCTTGCCCTTCTCAGTGATGACCAACCCGAACACGCGCTGGCAAGAGGCGCCGCTATTTTAGAGCTCGATTTACCAAGCAAGTCCCGGGACAGCCTGGGCGTAACCGACTTCAGCAAAGCTGTGCATCAACTGGCAACGTGCTATCCGTTGTTGAAAGTCACCATTCTCAAAGCCATGGCCGCCGTGGCGGCGCACGATGGAAGAGTTTCCGGTCGCGAGCTCACGCTGATCAAGGCCATCGCGGCGGTCATCGATTGCCCAGTGCCCACTTCGATGCTACCAGTGAATACAACAGAGCCTTAAGTTTTAATCAAAACTGGGCGATCTTACCCGAAGCACTGGCAATTCATCACCAGAAGCGTAATCTAAACTCAGGCCGCCACGGAAGGCATGCCAACATTTCATGCACACCACGACAGGGTGTCGCTGAATACCTATTCACAAGCACAGGGAGGTGCACCATGCACACAGTCGTTACACAGCGATTCACAAAATCTCACCCGAACAAGACGGCGGCGTCTCAAGCCAAACCACCCATGACTGCCAACCCGAAGTCCTCAGCCGGTGACCCTCAGTCGGGCTTGCGACATCACCCTCGGGGGCACCAACACCGGCTATCTATCACACCACCCACTGAAGATTTGGACTATCAGCAGATCGCAGCGGCTACCCGCCGCCCCTTAGAGGGACTCTCCAGAACCACGCTTAAAGTGGTCCAGGCGCTATTGACCGGCGACCTCAGCCGACTGCGCTCGGACACTATTGCGGACGATTTGCGGATTAGCCCAACAACCCTGCGTCGACGTCTTCGCGCGGATCAGGTTTGCTATCAAGAGCTTTTGGACTGCGTACGGCAATACCGCTGTGAAAAGTTGCTGGGGCAGGGCTGGTTACCGGGAAAAACGCTGGCCTGGGATCTTGGCTACGCCGAAGTCAACAGTTTTTACCGAGCCTTCAAACGCTGGACCGGCTTTAACTACAGCGACATCAAAACGCGCTTTATTTAAACGATCCGCCGCTACAATTTACCGGTAACATCGTAGACCGCATAGCCCACCCATTCGTGAATTGCCCGGCTTGAGCGCGCCAACCGATAGTAGGTTGGCAGCCATCCAGGCACGAGGGAATCCTGAAACTTCGGCAGTTGGTGATCGGTGGCAGCGGCGGTCACCTGTAAACCTTGCTGTTGGAATAGCGCCAGTGCCCGGCGCATATGAACCCCACTGGTGACCAATAAAATATGGTTGTAACCCGCCTTGTTTAACATTTCTGCCGACATCAACGCGTTGTCATGCGTGGTTCGACTGCTGGATTCGACCAGCAGTGCGGAGGATGGCACCTGCAAAGCCCGCAAAATATCGGCGAGCAATTCGGCCTCAGGAAGTTGCTCGGGTTCGGCGCCACCGGATATCAGAATCACTGGGGCCTTACCGGCAAAGTAAAGCTCTGCTGCCGTGGTAAGCCGGTCCGCCGCGTGATTCAGGTCAGCGCCTCGACCAAATCGGGATTCGCCATCGGACGCGCCCCCGAGCAGCACGATGGCGTCGGCATCGGGCAACTCTTCGGGCGAGAACGCGGGATGCCGACCTTCCAACGGAGCGACCAGCATCTCGGAGCCAACCAATGTCGCCGGGAAATAAATAATCAAAAATCCGAGCAAGCTCATCAACCAGGCGAAGCCGCGTCTACCCGTCATGCCCGCTACCAGGGACATCAACAGCAGCAAAAGACCTAGCGAAAGCGGGTAAACCAAAAGCGAAATGATTTTGGTGAAAACCAGCATGTCGCTTTAGTCGAAGGGGTTGCGTAGCACGATCGTTTCTTCGCGATCGGGCCCCGTTGATACGATATCGATCGGCGCCCCAACCAGCTCTTGTAGGCGCTCAATATAAGCAAGTGCATTGACGGGCAAATCTTCCATACGCTTAAGTCCCACGGTTGATTCCGACCAGCCCGGCAGAGTTTCATACACTGGTCGGAGGTGCTCGTAGTCAACAGCGTCAATCGGATTGGTCGCGGTATTGCCACTTCCATCCTCGTAGGCCACGCAGACCGAAATATCCTCAAGTCCGTCTAGGACATCAAGCTTGGTCAAGCACAGACCAGAGATGGAGTTAATATTGACCGCCGTACGCAGCGCGACGGCGTCAAACCATCCGCACCGACGCGGTCGCCCAGTGGTCGCGCCAAATTCGTGGCCGCGCTCTGCTAACCGCGCGCCCACGTCATCAAAAAGTTCTGTGGGAAACGGGCCCGAGCCCACCCGCGTGGTGTAGGCCTTCGTGATGCCCAGCACGTAATCGAGGTACAAAGGACCGAAGCCCGAACCCGTCGCAGTGCCCCCCGCCGTCGTATTAGAACTGGTCACAAAGGGATAAGTACCATGATCGATGTCGAGGAGCGACCCCTGGGCGCCCTCAAACAGGATTCTGGCATTGGTTTTTCGATGGGCGTGCAGTATCGACGTAACATCACCCATCATGGGGAGCAGCTGCTCACCCTCAGCCATCGCCTGATCAAATACCGCACTGGCATCGAGGGCAGAGGAGCCGTAGTAGTGCACCAGCGCATGGTTGTGATAATCGAGCACCTCGCGCAGGATAGTCTCAAAACGTTCGGGATTTCGTAAATCCCCGAGTCGCAGTCCGCGTCGGGCCACTTTATCCTCGTAGGCTGGGCCAATTCCCCGGCCCGTTGTCCCAATTTTTTGTTCGCCTCGGCGCTGCTCGCGGGCCTGATCCAGCGCAACGTGATACGGCAGGATCAACGGGCACGCCGCTGATATCACCAATCGTTCTCGAACGGGTACAGAACGCGCCTCCAATTCATGAATTTCCTTCAGCAGCGCTTCGGGTGACAGAACAACGCCATTGCCAATGAGGCACTGCACGCCATCCCGCAGGACACCCGAGGGAATCACATGAAGAACCGTTTTTTCACCACCAATAACGAGTGTATGACCGGCGTTGTGGCCGCCCTGAAAACGCACCACCGCGGTAGCTTGCTCGGTAAGCAAATCAACGATCTTTCCCTTGCCCTCGTCTCCCCACTGGGTTCCGAGAACAACGACATTCTTACTCATGAAAACTCCACTACGCCAGAGGCTGACAGACCCAATGGTCTCCCTCTTTGATCAACTGCTCCGTACACCGAGGATCATGAATACCCTCCAGCGCGTTCACCACAACGCGACCCTGCGCACGAAGCGCTAAAATAGCGTCATTCAATGCGGCATCCTCAACGATAGGGGCCGATATTACACCGCCGGGATTGGAGTGTGTTGCACATTGCTCAGCGAGCGCCTTGAGATCACAGGTAAATCCTGTGGCCGGCCGTTCGCGGCCAAAAACACTGCCCACGTTGTCGTAGCGCCCGCCCTTGGCGATGGCATTGCCCACCCCCGCGACATACGCCGCAAACACAAGGCCTGTGTGATAGCGGAAGCCGCGCAGCTCGGTCAGATCGATGTAAACCGACACCTCCGGGTGATGGGCCTGCACGTAGCTGACAACCCGATCAATTTGGTCTATCGCCTCAATAGCCTCTGGAATATCTGCCAATTTTTGGCGGGCCAGCGCCAGCGTGTCAGCGCCGCCATGAAGATCCATCAACCCCTGCAGCCGCGCCACCAACGCGTCGTCAGAATCCCGCAAGATGTGCTGAAGGTCCGGTTGCGACTTGCGCTGTAGCGCATCAAACACCGCATTGACTGTTTCCGCATTGAGGCTGGACGCGGCCATCACTGCGTCATAAATACCCACATGACCCACATCAAGGGTCACGGGCTTGTGGTGAGGAGCAAGACCAACGCGGTCGATAAGCGTCAGCATGAGCCCGATGACTTCCAAATCCGCATCGCTTGAGGCACTGCCGTACACCTCAGCCCCAAGCTGAATCGGCGATCGACCCGATGTGGCTGTTTCGGGCGCGCTATGAAGCGTGGATCCCGCGTAACAAAGTCGCGTCACGCCGGTCTCCCCAAGGCTGTGAGCATCAATTCGTGCTGCCTGTGGCGTCATATCGGCCCGCACACCTAGGGTCCGCCCGCTGAGACGATCCGCAAACTTGCACGTAACGAGATCAAGGTCTGCCCCCAGCCCCACCAACAATGAGTCGGTAAACTCCACGAGCGGAGGAATCACATACCGATATCCCCAGCCATCACAACAATCGAGCAGGCGTCTCCTGAGCTGCTCAAGCGCTTTGGCTCGTTCTGGCAGCAACTCGTCAACACCATCGGGTAGTAACCAATGCTTGCGACTCGTCATGGCTGCGTTCTATCTGCGCTTTTCGCTATTTATCGGCTCGAAGAGATATTGATAAAACTGATTATCCGGCTCGATCACCATGATATCGCTGCCGCTATTGAACGTCTCCTGATAGGCTCTCAAGCTACGCACGAAGGCATAGAACTCGGGATCTTGGTTGTACGCCTCTGCATAAATTCCGGTAGCGAGCGCATCTCCCTCTCCGCGAAGAATCTCGGCTTGTCGGAATGCATTGGCTTCAATGACCGTCACCTCGCGATCAGCGGCGGCACGAATTCCCTCTGCAAGCTCTTGCCCTTGAGATCTTAATTCGCGGGCCTCTTTCTCACGCTCTGCATTCATCCGGCGATACACTGAATCTGAAACATCGGGCGGCAAATCGATTTTCTTTACACGCACATCAATAACCTCGACACCAAGCTCGGTCGCAGCTACCTGCGATAGACGGCGCGTGATCGCATCCATGACTTCATCCCGCTGACCTGAGACAACCTCCTGCACCGTTCTTACAGCCACTTCATTGCGCAACCCGTCGTTAATCCGCTGGGCTAGAAGACCTGCCGCTCTCGCTTCTTCACCATTGGTGGAGGTGTAATAGGTTGCGGTGTCTAACACTCGAAATTTTGCATAGGAATCGACAATCAACGCTTTTTTCTCTTGGGTGAAAAATCGCTCTGCCGCTGAATCAACCGTGAGAATACGTCCGTCAAAAATTCGATGATTGTTCACGAAAGGAATTTTGACATGCAAACCTGGCTTAAGATCGGGATTCACGACCTCACCAAATTTCAGCAGCACCCCGCGCTCAGTTTCTTTGACGACAAAAAGTGAGTTAGACGCCACGATGATTACCAGCGCCACCAACAAACCCGCCCAAACCTGTTTAGGACTCATTAGCGACCTCCTCGACGGGTATCATTAATCTCAATGTCACGCTGGAATTCCTGTCGCAGCCGCTCAGTGATATCCCGCAAGTCGCGCTCGCTTAGCCCCGAACGGGAACTGCCTGATGCCGAGCGCCCGCCCGTTGGTGGCGTTAATTTATCAAGCGGTAGATACATCATGTTGTTACCGCCCTCGACGTCCACTAGCACCTTGTTGGTGTTCGCCATGACGCCCTGCATGGCATCAAGGTATAGGCGCTCACGCGTCACCTTTGGCGACTTGGCGTACTCAACAAGCAGTTGACTGAATCGCGAAGCCTCACCCTCGGCCTGTGCAGTGACCTGTTGCCGATACGCATTCGCTTCTTCGAGCGCGCGCTGAGCGCGGCCGCGGGCCTCGGGCACTATCCCGTTGGCATAAGACTGAGCCTCATTCTTCACTCGCTCCTCGTCTTCCCGGGCCTTAATCACGTCATCAAAAGCACCCTGCACCTGGGCGGGTGGTTTGGACTCATCAATATTGATTTTGTTAACACGAATACCCGTGTCATACATATCCAAGTAGCCCTGTAGCCGTTCTCTCACATCGATTGCCAACGCTGCTCGACCCTCTGTCAGCACCAAGTCCATGGTGCTGTCACCCACCACGTGCCGCAACGCGCTTTGTGCAGCGTGTTGCAGCGACACCTCGGGATCTCGAACCTCGAGAATGAACTTCTCCGGGTCTTCGATGAAGTACTGCAGCGACATGGTCACTTCGACGATGTTTTCATCCTGGGTCAGCATGACTTCGCGCACCTGCGCCGCACGAATTTTGGTCGTGTTGACCGTGATAACTTCATCGATCAGCGGCGGATTCCACTGCAGGCCGGGCTGCATGGTGCCGTTGTATTCACCAAATCGCAGAACGATTGCGCGCTCCTGCTCGTCAAGCTGATAAAAACCCATGAGCGCCCACACGGTAACGACCCCCGCTATCAGCACTCCCAAAAGTGCCCCCGAAAGGCCGCCACCCGACGAGCCGCCACCCGACGAGCCGCCACTCCCGCGACCACCGAATAGGCCGCTTATGCGCTGCTGAAGTTTTTTGAGGGCTTCGTCAAGGTCGGGAGGACCTTGGTCATTGCCACCCCATGGGTCGCGCGGCCGATTATTGCCGCCCCCGGGTTCATTCCACGACATGAGCGTTTCCTTTTTGGTTGATGGACAGAGTCTAGCAAAATTGCGCCGTTGCTCCTAACGACATGGGGCCTCAGTGCTGATGTTGCAACCGCTGCCACTCTTTTTCGGGTAATCGAATCGATAAAACGCTGCACCCTGTATCGGTAAAAGCCTCTGCCGTGACCGCCCCCATATCAAAAAGAGCCGCCCGGAGCTTGCCCTGCGCTGGCGCCAGCTCGATATCCCCCTCGAAAATACCGCTTTGAAGAAGCTCCCTGAGGGCCTGCTCCAGTAAATCGAGCCCCTGATTCTCGCGGGCTGACAGGTAAACAGCCTGAGGCTGCCCTCGCTCGTCCCGCATGAGTCGAGGCGCCTGCTCAAGCAGATCAATTTTGTTGTAGATCCGCAGCTGGGGGACTTCGCTTGCCCCAATCTCGGCAAGCACCGACTCGACTTCTGCAATCAGCGTATCCCGATGCTCCGCCGCAGCATCGATCACATGCAGCAATAAGTCGGCGTTCAGGGTTTCCTCGAGGGTTGCCTTGAAGGCATCGACGAGAGCGTGGGGTAAGTGGGAGATAAAGCCCACGGTATCTGCCAACACAAGGGGACCAAATTGATCGATATCCAACCGTCGCAGCGTGGGATCTAACGTCGCAAACAACTGATCAGCGGCGTACACCTCCGACGCCGTGATTTGGTTAAACAGGGTCGATTTGCCGGCGTTGGTGTAGCCGACGACAGAAACCAGCGGGACCTCGGCACGCTCGCGCGCTCGCCGACTTTGTGCCCGCTGGGCCCGCACCTTGTCGAGGCGCGATTCGATCGATCGGATCCTTGCGCGTAGCAAGCGCCGGTCGGTCTCCAACTGGGTCTCTCCGGGACCGCGAAGACCGATGCCGCCCTTCTGCCGCTCCAGGTGCGTCCAGCCTCGAATGAGCCGCGTGCTCATATGCTGAAGCTGTGCGAGCTCGACCTGTAACTTGCCCTCGTGAGTCCGTGCGCGCTGGGCAAAGATATCCAGTATCAACCCGGTGCGAGCAATGACGCGGCAGCACAGAGCCTGTTCCAGGTTTCGCTCCTGGCTCGGCGACAGCGGATGGTTAAACACCACGAGATCTGCCTCGGTGGCCTCTTTGGCGGCTTTTATCTCATCGAGTTTGCCCTCGCCGACAAAAAACTTCGCCGTCGGTGACCGCCGGTGACCGGTAATAAAACCCACAGGATCACCGCCGGCAGAAATGACCAGCTCCTCGAACTCCAGGGTATCTAGCGGTT